>Ga0116231_10012996_pt1 | contig 11909 bp, 9 predicted proteins | sample S1TSphgellanicum_2_FD_89695 | JGI IMG/M metagenome (GOLD analysis project Ga0116231, IMG submission 89695) | Host-associated microbial communities from peat moss isolated from Minnesota, USA - S1T2_Fd - Sphagnum magellanicum MG | ecosystem: Host-associated > Plants > Peat moss > Unclassified...
AAGGAGAGCACTATAAGAAAATATGGGGGAAAAAAAATTGAAACCAGAAGGAAAACAATTGGAAAATAAAAAAAAAAAAAAAAAAAAAAATTTGGAAAAAAGGAAAAAAGAAAAAAAAAACCCCCCCCCCCCCAACTTTAAAATGAAAAAAGCAAGCCACCTTGAGTGCATGCTTGGGCCTTCCCATTGGCTGCATGAAATTTCTCTTCCCAGAAGAGTTCATCACTATTTTTGGCCTGGGCTAACACCCCTTGCAGAGAACACACTACCTATTGTCCCAATAGATATGTTGAATCATTAACACAATTAAAATCTTTGAGTTGTCAAATTGACTATAGGTGGGTAGCAAAATAATTACAAAACCTGGTTATTTGATATCATGTGTGGGACAGAGAAAGTAATTTCACTAAGACCTTGCCGTCATGGCTATGAAAACAAAAGAGGAAGAACGGACTAGTCATTAGGAATGAACCATTAGTGGTTATTAGCGCCTTTTCTTAGGATTCATAAATGTGGTTCTCAAGAAATCAAATACTCAGGTTTGGTATATAACCATGGTTCTCAATTTGTTTTTAGATAAAATAACCGGCAATGAAGCCATCATTTTTTAAAGCAGTTCTTTCATATAAACTGCAAGTTCTTTCAAGGTTTTTGAAATAACTAGAATGATTTGTATTTTTTTCAAAGAACCAGAGCTGAAGGTTCTCTGAATCTGAAATATTTTTTAAATTGAAATTGATGGTTCTTTAAAACTTTAAACAACCACACAACATTGGTTTGAACCCATTCAAGATTTTGTGATACCCATTTGACAGAAAACAATATTAGGTTTGTTTCAAATTCTTGTCCTCTAATAAATTAATCCTATCTCTATTCATGTGTAGTTTTTTAATTTGATGGTATGATCGCACAAGTTAGAGTTTTTATTCCCATAAAACTTCGCCGTGCTTATGACTATGAACTCAATATTGAATTTTAAAATATTTCCTTGTTGAAAGTAGGTTGATAATGTGGAACAATGTTTTCTCAACTAACCATCTCACTGTGCTCAATTTGTTGAAATCAAGACCCAAAATCTCTTGTCCACCAACCTTATTAATTGCACACTATTTTCAATCTCATAAACCTCAACAGGCAAACTTCCCTTCACCTTATGCAAAGCCTTTTTGTGCTACTAGTTTTCTTTTTTTCTCTCTTTTTTTTTCCCTCCTTTTCAATTGACAACTCCTAACACAATTGAAATTCTTCTCATTCAATTATCTTCCCACTATCCTCAGTTAAAATTTTTGTAGAGTCAAAATGAGCATTCACTAATGTGGGAAGTATTTGAAGCCAATTTTATCAATCATACATTTGCACAATGTTACATTGATTGCATGTGTAAACATAGTGCAATGGAACCTCCATAACTCAAGTAGAAGAAACAAAGAAGTTGAGACTTGACAAATAATATATTAAGCAAGTAAAATTGTGATTCATGTTAATTATTGTGGGGACCCCCAAAGTTTAGTTTTTCTTTTTTTCTTTTTTTTTTGGGTAATGGGCATCTTTTATTGGCCTATAACAAAAATTTAAAATAATCAAGCTTTGGAGAGTTCCAAAATAAACATATTGTAGTCTCCTCCTTTAACTGGTTATATAAGTTGCAATAGGAGAATGTGGGGGCAATGTGAAGTAAGAGGTGTCATGTGAAGCAAGAGGGCTCTTGCTTGTAACAACATCTTGCTTGAGTGAAGTGGTCAAACTTATTTCATGAATTTACTTGTGTAACAATATGAAGCAAGAGCTGTCTTTAGTGAAGTGGCATCTTGCTTCCATAATTACTTGTTCCCCAAGGGTGCATATAACCTCCCTCATTGGTCGCACCGCAAGAAATTTGTTGTCTACCTATATTCTTTGCAATATTTGGCCTAGGTTAATGACAAGGGCATGAACTTATTTATGCTTTCCTTTTGCCCCCATTCACAATATATCATAGTATATTGTGATTCACACTAAGAACAACAACCACCCAAAAAATTCAACACCCCCCACATCCCCTAAAAGAAAACAAATTGAGTTTCTTGAGCGCATGTTGCAACACCTCATTGGTTAAACATAATTTCTATTTCTAACTATCTTTGTCACCTACTTTCGCCAAACCTAATACACCCTTCCAAGAGCAAAGGTATCCACTTTCCCATTTGTGAGAAGGGGATTGCCCATAACTTGCAAAGCTTCAATCTTACTTAAAGAATCACATTTTGTTTGAAAGCTTTTTCTTATTCATGAGTAGCTAATTTATTTATTATGAGTGACATATATGAGTGCATCCATTAATCCATGTCAAAAGTTTTTTTTTGAACCAATGAAACTTCAAATCCAACATTGGATAGCACCATCTCAATTCTATATGAGCTCAATCCAATTTTGATAAATCATCTCCTTGCTTAATTTTGGCTGAAATTCTTATTAAAAAACTATGAGTTTGTAAACTTTGAATTTGACGTTTGAATTTGTAGCTTGATTCATGAATGGGTATATTGGACCAATTTTTTAACTAAGGCTCAAACAGAGATAAAATGGTTGTAAAATGAGCTTAAATTCTTAGAGCTGAAACTCTTAGGGCTTAATCGACTTGTCTACAAGGTGGATGTTATGGGTTCTTGTCAAATTTAGCTCCTTGAGAAGGGAGGTAGCACAAAATGAATGGTTTTGAGGATGGACAACAATGGTTTTTAAAAACCTATTGCTTTTGTTCAAGTTACTTGTCATTAGTGGTCGAATAAATGAAGAATGAAATTTAGTTCTATAACTAAAATGTCCATATTGAAGACCAAATGCAGTTCAAAAGAACTTTGGTGTCTGCCCATAACAATCAAAACCAAGTGAAGCTTAACTATTTTTAAAATTATATCATTTGTTTACTCTAAAGCTCCCAAAAGAATGCAACTTTGGTTTATCATGGCATAGCTTTTGGAGCAATAGTGGTCCCAAATTGTTTTTGGTCAAAAATAAAGAGGGATCAACTTTGGTGTGTGATTTTGCAGTGGAAATGTGAGGAATAATTCTTTTGAAATTTTTAGCAATTGAAATGAATCTATAGGGCAACTAAACATCTCATGATTTAGCTCCGGAACAACATAAATGACCAAAGGTGGTCATCCATCACATTGAGACCACATTTGGTCATTGAATCACACTAGTTATCTTTTGGTCACCATGTGGCAAAAATTTGGACCCAACATCTTTTGGCTGAGCTAACACCCCTTCCTAAGAAGGTGGATACCTATTGAGAAGAGCACAATTGTGGGAACCCAAAGGAGACAAAAAGAGGTACCACCATTCTTCCAAAAATGTCTTTCCACACACTAGCAATGCAAAATGATTTAATATTAGTGAGATATACCACACCTATGACTGATGCTCAGCACAAAATTATTTATAAAAGGTCTAGCCAAGAAGAAAAGAAATTTTTATGAATATTCATTGAGATTGTTGAAAATTGAAAATCATTGGGTTACTATTACAAATGCACAAGACAAGATGTATTTTGCATACTTATTCCTCAACTGCTAAAATTATTCTAAAAATTTAAATTTGAAACTGTCAAACACCATTTTTTAAAATAAATGAATATTTGACAGAGAAGTGCTAAACTGTAGTCAGAAGTACAGTATGTCCTCTCCCATACTTTCATGCTTGTTCAACAAACCAAACAAAAAAAGTTAACTTCTCTTGGCTATGTGAGAAACATGAGCACATTTAGATTTTACAAAATGTACATACTAACTGAATTTAGCATTCCCCACAATCTGTGAATTGGAAACAACCAACCAATTGTCCAAATGAAATTGGTGACTAGGAAGCAAAAGGGAAGCAAGTTGGGCCAACTGATCCAAAGGGTGTGCAAATAGTGTACTGCTCATAATGATTGGTCCTGGTGGTTTGCTATTAGTAGTCCCCCACCTATTCGCTGTCCTAGTTTCAGTTTTATCGGTGGCGTTGCAAATAAGTGTACGCCTGAACTTGGATGTAAAACAAAATCATTTTTGCAGGGTCCCATACTGAGCACTCCATTTAAAGACCACAAGTCGCTCGTGGCATTGAAGAGTTTGTTAATTCCCAAAGTGGGGAGTCTGAGCCTTCAATACACACATAGCAAGGAAGACCATTAAAGACTTAAGAGTCAAGACCACTAACACAAAGCACTCCACAAAATCATGTCTTTGCTATTGAATGGCTATTGATGACCAGCAATTTCCAACATAATGTGGTTTTTCCTTTCGCAAGTGGCCCTGCTTCATGGCACTTGTATGAGGTAAACCAGCGTTTTTCTCTTTTTTTAAATTTCTGGCTCATTGTGTAGGTGGCAAAAAAATATTAGTTGCTGGACACATGTGGTGAAAATAGAAGCTTGATGTCAAAAAAATTCTTGGTTGCACCCACTGTATTCAAATTGTCATTGGGTGATTTTGTAAATAAATACATAGCTCATTCTAACACTTACTCATTTTGTTTCATCTATATGTTTTGGCTAACGAAACTCCAACTTTGTTGCTTTCTAGCTACGAATATTAATATTGTCCTAATGATTTGGCAAGAAGCATGACTTCATGAAGTGTTATCAAGTAACAATTCTTTTTTCCAATTATGGAAACTAGGGACAAAACAAATGTTGCATAAATCACTCATACCAGCCTCGACCAATTTCAGTTTGAACATTTTTTCCACATGTCAAAGGTATTTGCATATAGAAAGTTGTCAAGTGTGAAAAACTAGTGTGAACACATAACAACTAATTACAAATGCAAATTCAAACAATTGTGTACTTTGTTCTTCAAAAAACATTGCTCACCTTCAACAAATCCAAGAATGTAAGTCATAGAAATCATTGCCAATTTCAAGTATTCTGAAAAAGTATGAGGCAAGAGCTAAAAAGCACTAATCACATGCCATAAATTGGTGAGAGGATTGACAATCAAGGGGTGCGCCTTGTTACTTGCTAGGGCCATCGCTTTTGCCATTGCTTGAACAACATTAGATTTCATGGTTAACTTGAAAAGTCCCTACTACACATCCAAGTCCCAACCTAAAAGAATGGCAACCACCACTAGAATTGATTTATCATATGTCACAAGTACACATGGATGTGGGGTGTAATAGAACCCTTTCAAGACCTCCAAGTATTAAGGAAAAATATTGTCCACATCTACCTAAAACCAATACTATGGACAAACAATTCTAGTGGTGGTTGATACCAAATGTTAAAAAAGAACGCATTCAATTTTTCATTGAAACATATAGCAACCTTTTACTATTTTTGGCTTCATAAAACCTTTTCATTAATTAAAAAAATTAGTTATAAACCTTCCATGATATTCCCAACACATCTAATGCATTTGAATGTAATTCACAACTTACAAGTGGACAAATCAAGTTGTGAAAATCCAAAACAAAAGCAAGATATTACAAGTTACAACATGCCAAAATCTTGCAAGACAACAAAACATTTTTGTATTCGAATGTGATTATTTAAACCATTCAAACAACCTTGAGAACAATCTCTATATTTTTTACTACCTATGAATTATGTAACAACTAACAAACAAGACAACATTGGATCCTACTCCATTGTGCATGCCATTGATTTCAATGCTCTTTTAGTTTCTTATCTTAACATCATCAAATGAAATCAATTGAAACAATGAAAACAACCCCCTCCCCCCACCTACCAAATTCAAAGGGTTTAAAGTTTAGAAGCTTACATTGGCACTTTGCAATTACAAGTTGTATTACATGTGCAATTGTAACCTATGTTGAAACTTAGATTTTCCCATCATTCCAAACAAAAGCAAGATGCTGTATAGAATCCAAATTGTAATTAATGACCTAGTTCATGTGGATTTATTGATGGTCACATTGCATCAACCCATGGAAGGACCAAATTCATCATCTTAAAACAAATGAAATGTTGTCACAACAAAGGTTATGTAATTGACCTTGCCAAACCTTAATTGTAACTATGAAGTCATAGATAAATGCATCCTTTTCTAAATAAGGATTACATTATTTTCATCAAAAGAAGCATAATAGCAAGCCCCACTAGCAAATGGATGTTTGTGAAAAGCCCCACCTTGAATTGCAATGAATTCACCCTCCAACAAAGTGTTGCATTAAAATCTAGATTGCCTTTGAAAATACAACCCCAATTTAATTGAACTTTAATAACTAGAACAAGGAAAAGAAAAAACCCATATTAATCATTTATCTTAAAGTCCACTAGGAAAAAAAACCATGGAAAATGTACTACACAAGGTATTACTTGTTGAAGCTTGAATGGAAACCCAATAAACCCCCCCATTTGATACAATAGTATTTTGACACAATCACATTTTGTAACCCCATTCTAATACTTTATATATGACCAATCTAATTAAACCTCATTATGTAACAACAATGGAATTACAATACAAACCTATTTGTATACTTATCATGACCATTCTAATCAATATATATTTTAATCAAAATCATATGCAATAGTACAACGACTATTTAAGAATCAAAAGTTTAGGTCTTAGTTGTATGGAATTCATTGGTTATTGTCACATGCAAAGGGTCAATGCAGCCTTCCAAATGAGCCCCAAACATTTTGTACATCCAAAATTGCAATGTTTAGTGTGAGAAAATTAGGGGGGGGATAGGTTCACTAATACTTGCTTTTGCCATTTGGATAAAATTGCAATAAGCTTGCATGATTTCAATTCATGGCTTGTACCCTAACATAATCCTCTTTAAAGACTTCAACATCAACATCTAGCTTGCGTGACATTTTTTAGGTTCTTGTTCCCCTTGGTTTCCACCATTGTGATAAAGTTTTGAAACTCCAATTGGCATTTAGGTGAATGATTAAAATAATGGTATAGGTTGATCATGAATCCAAGCAATGATAATCAAAATTAGAAAGATTGAATCACAAGGTTAGTCCTATGAGCAACACAATGTACACCCATTGAAAATGGTGCCCAAGGTTTTTTTATTTGCCTTGTGACTCTTGTTCCCCCTTCAAAATATAAAAACCCCATCTACACAAAACATAACATTTTTGACTTATTATCCCTAGTTAACTCCCCACTCTTCACCAATGTAACCATGATGACTTCAATTAAATTATTGGAACCTAATCCATCCATAATACATTCAACAAAAAGCAAATTGGAAACCTTGGTCCAAGATTGAACCACATAAACATGAACACAAATCAATGGATCATTATCAATGGTTATAACCTTGTCACATGAACAAGTTATGAATTTGGTAAATTGAATGGCTTTCATAGTGGCCTCTTGAAGTTACATGTACATGAATTGTTTTAGTAATAATTTAGCACATCATGTAGTGCCATAGTTCATAATTTTACCAAATTACCCATTTTCATACTATTTGAAAGCTCTTTCAAAACGACCATCTATAGGCCATTTTATTACTGCATGTGGACTAGTGGACTTTTCAATTTTGAGATGTTGCTCAAAGTGGTGATCATCCATAAGTATGTTTACCAAATGTTGGCAATTTCCAAAATATGAAAGTAGAAAAATCTTAAGCACCCTTTCATATTGTAAGCAATTGTGGAGACTTTTTGCAATCTTTTTAAAGAAAATTTTCTTTTTTTGACAAAAATTTTTCAATACAACAAAATATTTGTGACAAAAATTTCTTTTTTCAAAATTATTTTTCACAAAATGGCAAAAATGCACCACCAAAAAAATCGCTTGGTTAGACTTGCTCTTATTATGTTTCATGTTGGTTTTTTATTGAACCAATTACTAGCACAATAACTAGAGGTGTATAATGTTATCCTATACTAAGAGTATTATGGGTCCAAAATTTGAATATGAAGAACAATTGTCAATTGATGCATGGGATGATGATTCTCCTATTTTCTTATGGAGCTCATTTTACAAGCCCACAATATAAATTTGTCAAGCTGTTGAAGCAAAAATCATGTGAACAACCATAAAAATCATTAGCATTAACAGGTTGTAGTGATTAGAGTTCATAGGAGGACAATTAAGTGTGGAATTCATAGTGGTTTTTTTTTATCAAACATAACAATTTCCTGTAATGGAAAATTTGTAGTTAAAGTGAACCAACACACACCAATGCACAAATTGTAAGAAATCGAGAAAAATTACATGCCTCAAATTATCAAAAACAAATTGATTGGAGTAGATAGAAAAGATTAAAAGATAAAAAAACCATGTGCATGGACCAATAGAAAGAAGATTATAATCACCAAGATAGTTAATTACTAGTTTATCATAATAATCAAACTTTGTTGATTAGCCATTGTTGTTGATGAAGATTAAATTTCTTGTGTATAAAATAATGCCATATAGTGTATCATTTCATTATTATTTTTTAATACCAATTGCACACGCAACTTTTGGTTTCTTTCATGTTATTAGAGCAAGGTTAAAAAGATATAGAAGAATCATTAGGTGAGCTTTGCTCCCTTTTTATCTAGATTTATGGTCTTGTCCACTATGGCATTAAATGGATCCAAAGGGAACTAGAGCTTTAGATGGTGAGGATGAAATTTAATCACAAATGTTTAGAGGAGTAAAAAAAGTACCATTAGTACCACAATATGTTAAGATGATGGGAACCAGAAGCACTTGAATTAGCAATAAGTGGAACCAATTATGGACCATGGAAGTTCTGATTCAAAAACATCATGATCAAGAAAATTCATACCATTACATGGTCCTAAATTTGAACAAAGATGTGATGGAAAACCTAGTTACCATTGCACAAGGATGGTACAAAGCCATGATCATCATTAGTCTATCAGTCAAAAATGAAATCATTCCATACATACAAAATATCAATGATCTTGCAAAAGCATGGGAAAAACTTCAAAGCTTGTTTGATATAAAGTCTACAACTAAAAGACTAATGTTTTGCAACAAACTACAAGGCATTTGCATGGAAGAAGGGGTACATATGAACAAGTTTTTCCTCGTAATAAAAGCTCTCATTATCCAGTTAGCAAACATTGGTGATGTCATTAACTAAGATGATGTTAACTAGTTGTTTTGAATGTACTCCCAAAAAGCTACAAAACATTTGTGTAGGGAATTTTTGCACAAGATGATATTCCCAACTGTGATAAGTTAGTGGGAAAGTTGTTCACTGAATCCCACCACAAAGAATTCAAGAACTCCAAATGTCTTGGCAATGAAGCTTAACTATTGAAGTTTTAACAATTACAGACCAATAATAGAGAGAAATTGAAAGAGTTTAGAGGTATCAAATGAACGGTCAAATAAATAAACCAACGTTGACTAGGGAGGTGCTTCAACTATGGAGAACATGGACATTGGGCCAAACACTACAATAAACCCCTTAAGAAAACAAATAACATCAAGGGCACAGAAATCAAAGAAACTACTAACTCAATACATGGTGAACAAGATGAAGGCAATATGTCAAAGGATTTAACAAACATGTTTGAAGTGGCAACATTTGAAGTAGATGAACCAAAATCATGGTACATTGATTCAAGAGCTTCAAAACATGTGATTGGGAATAATGGTTCATTGAAAAAATTAAAATAGTCTATAGATTTAGTTCAAATCAAAATAGCTAGAGGTTGCACTCTTGTTGTTAAAGGAAAAGGTGATGTTAACATTTTAACCACCTTTGGAATAAAGAAAATAACAAACGTTCTATATGTCCCAAAAGTCACCAAAAATTTGTTATTTATTGGTACAATAGTTGATAGAGGGTATATTATCATGTTTGATGCTCAACAATGCATAGTAGCAAAAACAAGGCAATTAGACAAAATTGTAATGAAAGGTTAGAGGGAATACAAAAATGGTTTATATCATCTTGAGTGTTGCTTGCCAGAAACACCATAAACATCTTATCTTTTTGAAAACGAATTGTGGCACAAAAGAACCAAACATTTAAACTACCAAGCTCTACATTTGATAGGTCAATGGAATTTATTAGTTGGAATTCCCAAGTTACAATGAGTTAGTCCTATGTGTGTAAGCTCCCTATAAAGTAAACAGACAAGGGAAAGATTCCCTAAAATGGCCTTGTTTAAAACAACATCACCACTACAATTAGTGCATACAAACTTGTGCAACCCTATGTCAACATCGTCATTGTCAAGATCAAAATATTTTATTAGTTTTATCGATGATTTTAGTAGAAGGACATGTATATTTTTCTTCAAAGTTAAGTTTGAAACTTTAAATGCATTTAAGATTGATAAGAAAGAAGTAGAAAACCAAATTGGCCCAAAAAGAAAAGTTTTCATATCTATTCAAGGGGGAGAGTTTACATCAAGAGTTGTTATGAGGTTTTGTCAGGAGCAAGGAATACGTAGACATCTCACCACTGCTAAAAGGCCAAAATAGAATGCAATTTCAAAGTGTAAGAATAAGAGCATCATGAAGAAGGCCATGAACATGTACATTGATAGTGGAGCACCAAAATCTTTTTAGTTTGAAGTAGTGAACATGGCAAATTACTTGGTCAACAAAACTTCAACAAAAGAAAATTCATGAAAATCATTTGAAGAACTTTTCATTGGCCAAAAACCCACATTGTAGGAATGTTTTCATATTTTTGGGTGAAATTTTTCTAAATGCAATGATTAGAAATATCAAAATACACAATTTTTTAATATTATTGAAACTTCATGGAACCTATTAAATGTATTCATGAAAAAAATTTATGAAAACATTTATTTAAATGTTTCTTATGATTTTTCAAAGTTTGATGGGTCCAAAAAATCAAGGTGTGATGATTCCTAATGGTACCACCCAAGGAAATTCTTACCCACAAAGAACATGGCATTGACTTTGACAAAACTTTCACACTAGTTATTAAGTGGGGCTTGATCAAATCAATGATTTCGATTGTTGCACATCATGGGTGGAGCATACACCAACTAGACGTGAAGATGGCCTTTTTGAATGGCAACTTAAAAGAGGAGGTCTACATATGGTGGCCACAAGGATTTTTGGAACCATGGAAGGAAAATATGGTCTATAAATTCAATAAAGCACTCTACAGGTAGAAATAGTCCTCAAAGGTTTGGTACATGAAAATTGATGAATATTTGTTAACAAAAGGACTTACAAGAATAGAATCTGATCACAATTTGTATTTCATAAAGAATGAAAATTCTATCATTTTTCTCATGCATTACTACAAAATGTGGGTATATAGGTCACTAATCCCCATTCGTTAAACTAGTGAATTCACTACTTTCCAACTAGTTCCCATTTATTAAAATGGGTGAATCCACTCAAAATCTAATGAAATCACTTCGCATACAAGGACACCTTTTGTTGTAGTGATGTTGTATGTAGATGATCTATTAATGATAGGAAATGACATTGAGAAAATAAAATGGATCAAGGAGGAGCTCAAACAAAAATTTGAGATGACCGATCTTGGTCATCTACAAAGGTATCTTGGCATGGAGTTCAGGATCTCTTCACTAAGTATATTCATGACTCAAAAAACATAGGTAGGAACAATATTGAAACAATTTGGAATGATGAGCAGCAACCCAACCAAACTACCTATGATAGAAGGCATGAAGTTAGAAACTAACATGGGAAAAGAGGAAATAGATGCAACCAAATATAGACAAGTAGTTGGCAAGTTGATTTATTTAACTAACTCTAAACTAGACATAGTTTATGCAGTCAATGTAGTCAGTAGGTTCATGGCTAAACCATAGAATGTTGAGAATTCAAGCTCAACTAGTTAAGTTTCATTAGTTACTGGAGTAGGAAAGTAACTAGGTTACTTTCACAAGGTTGAATTACTTTCTTTACTTATTTTAGTTTGGTTATTTATGGTTTGGTCTTGTAGTTAAATACCTTGGTGTTGATGGTTTG
>Ga0116231_10012997_pt1 | contig 11908 bp, 10 predicted proteins | sample S1TSphgellanicum_2_FD_89695 | JGI IMG/M metagenome (GOLD analysis project Ga0116231, IMG submission 89695) | Host-associated microbial communities from peat moss isolated from Minnesota, USA - S1T2_Fd - Sphagnum magellanicum MG | ecosystem: Host-associated > Plants > Peat moss > Unclassified...
AGAATCGGCCGAGCGCGAAGAAGCCGATCACGACACCCACCGCTGTCCAGGGGAACAGCCGCCAGAGCGTGGACCATTGCCTGTGTCGCCGATACCAGAACACCGCGACGAAATCGCCGAGGATCAGCAGCGGCAGTACGATACCCGTCGCCTGTTTGGTACTCGGGAAGACGATCGCAAAGGCGGCGACGAACAAGATGCCGAGGCCGGCGACCCCCGTCTTGGAGACGCCCACCATGAGGGCGCCCACGGCCGCAACCAACCATTGCCAGGGGCCGACGCTCAAAGTTTCGTTTAGCATAGCGAAGGATATCGAGTTCCGACCCATCGCCATGGCCAATTTGTATGTAGAGACCGCGCAGCCAGCGACCCCAATGCCACCGCTGGCGGGCGAGCGCAAGGCCGATGTCCTCGTGATCGGCGGCGGATTCACCGGGCTCTCGACGGCCTTGCATCTGGCTGAGCAGGGGGTCGAGGTGGTCTTACTCGAAGCGTACGAGCCCGGCTGGGGCGCATCGGGGCGCAATGGCGGCCAGGTCAATCCCGGTCTGAAGCACGATCCTGACCGGGTGGAGAGGGATTTCGGTGCCGAACGCGGCGGGCGCATGCTGCGCTTCGCCGGCGGCGCACCGGACTTCGTGTTCGGACTGATCGAGCGGCTCGGCATTGAATGCGAGCTGCGTCGCTGTGGCACTTTGCGGGCCGCGCGCCACCCGCGCCATGTGGCCGGCATTCGCGTCACGCTCGACCAATTGCAGCGCCGCGACGTACCGGTGAGTTTCCTCGACGCCGCGGCGATCGCGCAAGCGACCGGCACGGACGTCTATCGAGGTGCGATGCTGGACCCGCGCGGCGGTGCCGTGAATCCGCTGCGCTATGCGCGCGGACTCGCGGCGGCGGCGGCGCGGGCCGGTGCCGCCGTGCATGGTAGATCGCGCGTGCTCGTGCTCGAACGAACCGGCATGGCTTGGCGCGCGCGCACCGCCGAGGCGAGCATCACGAGCGAGCACGTGGTGCTCGCAACCAACGGCTATACGGACGGGCTATGGCCGAAGCTCAAGCGCTCGGTCGTGCCGGTATTCGGGGCGATTGCCGCGACGGAACCCCTACCCGATGCGCTCGCGCGCGCGATCCTGCCGGGCGGCCAGGTCGTCTATGAAAGCGGCACGGTCACGGTCTATTACCGGCTCGATGCTGACCATCGCCTGATCATCGGCGGCCGCGGTCCCATGCAGGAAATTCGCGCCGCGACTGATGTTCCGCATATCCTGCAATACGCGCGACGCTTGTGGCCGGGGCTCGCGGGCGTGCCTTGGACCTATGGCTGGGGTGGCAGGCTCGGATTTACCGCCGACCAATACCCGCATGTCCATGAGCCGGCGCCGGGTGTACTCGTCTGTCTCGGTTACAGTGGCCGCGGCGTCGCGCTGGGGTCGGCGCTGGGTGCGGCACTCGCCGCGCGAATCATCGCGCCCTCGAGCGATTTTCCTCTGCCGATCACGCCGATCAAACCCATCCCATTCCACGGCTACTGGCCGATCTCGGTGCCCGCTGCGATACTCGTCGGGCGCTTGGCGGACGCGCTGGGGTTATAGCCGCTGGGGTGGGCAAACGCGAGCGTGCTGACCCACAACTTGTCCTGTCAGCAAGGCTTTGCCTGTCCGACCCGCACAGAAACCATCACCGTGGCGGCTGAATGGGGCGTGCCCGGTGCAGCGCCGCGTCGATGAGGTGCCCTCATCGGCCGTCACCCGGCCAGCACCGGGCGCCGCGAAGACGCGATTTCAGAATCAGGCCGGCGGCAATGCGCGATCGGCCCGGGATGGTCGCAGAGAAGGCGGATCGCCCTCACAGTGCGCGGGTGCCAGCAGATCGGGTTGAACTCGGCATTATCGAAGTCGACGACCGGCACGGAAAATTGAATGTCGGCGCATCGTTGTGCTAGGGTAAAATGTCCGATACCGCACATACTTTACTAGATAGCAGTGCTACCCACATCATTATGTCTAAAGGGGGACCAAATTATGAAGATGTTCGTCAGATTGGCCTTGGTCGCGTTTGCCGCTGCACCAGCATTCGCTGAAGCGGATGGCTTGGTGATCGCGGGCGGTGGTGGCAGTTCCTACGTCGGCTCCGGCACCTCGATCACTTCGGTGACTTTGGAGAACATGTATGTCAATTACGGGGACGGTGAGTTTTCGGGTTTGGGCTTTTTCTCACCGATCACAGTATCACCCAGCACCATCAATCTAAGTTCACCGGTGGACCCGGGTCTCTTCACGTTCAGCACCTTCAGCTTCAATTCCACTTCCCTGACAGCGACCGAGATCAATCAAGGTGGCGGACTATACGAATTCGAGCTGCAGGGCAGCGGTACGCTGACCAACAGCGCAGCGGACACGACCGAAGCGGCATCGTTCACTCTAGCAGGTGAGACCACGACCCCGGGTTCGTTCGAAGGCTATTCGGCAACTCTGGATACGTCGCCCGTGCCCGCGCCGGCCAGCGTGCAATTATTACTGGCGGGACTGTTTGGATTCGGTGTGCTCGCGCGCCTTAGAACCAAAACCTGAGTTGTTGATTTACACATCCAAGATCCCGGCGCCGCCGGGATCACGCTGCGAGATCGTGGAGTTTCCGTAGCGTCAGCGTCCCCGCCTTGCGACGACGTAGACCGACCACTCCCGACAACCCGCTTGCCACCAGCCGCGCCGCACCCGGTTCAGGGACGACGGAGTGCGGGCGGGTTCTCCTTGCACGCGGCGCAGCCGGTGCAGGTCGATGATCAGGTTGTAGTGCCGATCGGGCGGCAACTTGTAGCCTTCCGCAAAATCATAGCGTGCATCGAGATTCGCGATCTCCGGATGCAGATCATGCATCGCGCGCTTGAACATCTCCTTGAGTACCCATTCCGAATTGCTCGACAGGGAGCCCTCGAGCGATTTTCCTCTGCCGATCACGCCGATCAAACCGATCCCATTCCACGGCTACTGGCCGATCTCGGTACCCGCTGCGATTCTCGTCGGGCGCTTGGCGGACGCGCTCGGGTTCTAGCCGCTGGGGCGTCCGAGGTGCTAACGCCGATGCACTTTGAGCGCATCGCGTCGATGACTTCCGTGTAGGCGCGGTCTTCATTTCGACTGGACTGCAGCAGGCTTGCCCCAGACAGGTAAGGGATGCGGCCTTGGTTCGGCGTCCCGTCGAAACGACGGATAATGGCCGCCGGCGAACCCTCGACCCCGACGAAGAAAACCTACGTACCGTCATGGTTGCGGGGTAATGGCGAGGATGGTCAACTCTGCCTTCCCTGGCCCGTTTGTGGATTCTACCCACTTTCCCACACTTCTCGAGGTCGGCTTGTGGGGCTTCTGTCCGATTTTGAGACATCATTGATTCAGGTGCAAATGTCACATAAGCATCTGTATTTCATTGATTTGCCATGTCGCCTCGGATAGGCCACCACCCAGCCTCGCTAATTGTTGGTATAAAAGCGGCGCAGCCGGTGCAGGTCGATGATCAGGTTGTAGTGCTGATCGGGCGGCAACTTGTAGCCTTCCGCAAACTCATAGCGTGCATCGAGATTCGCGATCTCCGGATGCAGATCATGCATCGCGCGCTTGAACATCTCCTTGGGTACCCATTCCGAATTGCTCGACAGGGAGCCGAATTCGTCGTGATAGATCGTAGCGGTGGAAATATCGGCGGGTGAGGAGGCAATCGCGAAAATACGCGGCTTCGGGTCGCCCGGATGCCTGGGCAATTGGACGCGCTTGGCGCCATCGACGATGATTTGCCATTCGTTGCCCTGCGGCACGGCAAGCAGCGCGTAGGCGTGATGCTGGGCGGTGACGAAGGCCAGCGTCAAGACGAGCGCAGCCACGAGCTGTCGGGCACGGGTGTCGAACCGTTCGGTCAAGCGCGCCACCGAAGCGACCAGGAACAGCAGCAGCACCGCCGTCATGGCGAAGATGGTCCGATAGGTGGCAAAACGTTCCGAGGCGACCAGGCTTGCCGCACAGGCGAACATCGGCAGGCCGACCAGGGCTGCGCTCCAGAGCAAGCCGCGGGCGCGCCCGTGGCGCCGCCACTCGAGTACGGCGCCGGCGATCAGAATGAGGCCGGCGATCGTCGCTCCCGCGAGATAAAAGCCGCGGTCCCGACCATGGTCATCGTTCAGGACGAACACGCTCAGCGCATTCGGCAGCACTTGGCCGAGAAACCAGCCGAGTTTCGTGCCCCAGTGCCATTCGAAGGCGACCCGGCCGGATTTTACGAACAGGCCGCTTGCATAGAGCACGCTCATGACGCCCAAGGCGAGCGTGAGCGCCGCCACGAAGAAGCCCAAGTGCAGCGCCAGCCAACGCAGCGTGCGCGGCGCGGGGCGCTGTCGATCGGCGATCAGCCGCGCGGTGAGCGGCACGACATAGAAGAACGCGCTCGGTTGATAAATCAGCCCGCAAACGACCAGTAGCACGAGCGCCACGAGCCACTGCGCCAGGGTGCGGCGAGTGCGATCGCCCGGCGCCATCGCGCCCTCGGCGACGAAGTACGCGCCCACCGCGAGCAAGGTGGTCGCGGCATAGGGCCAGCCGATGGCCCAGCCCGCGATCACCTGGGCCGAGGGGACCAGGGCGACCAGCAAGGCGAAACACAGGCTCGTATTGAATGACCAGCCGCAGCCGCGCAAGCTTCGGAACGAGACCAGGGAGAGGCTGCCCAAGAGCAGGGCGGCACCGAAACGCATCCACTGCAGGTTTTGAACGCTGTTGGTCAGCCCGTAAGTTGCCTGCAGCAACAAACCATAGATCGGCCGAGCTTGCGATGCGCAAAACTGCAGCACCTTGCCCGGTTCTTCGTGCGCCTCGCGCAGGTTCGAATAATCGTCGCGCAGACCGTAATCATGGAAAGTGGTCGGGAAATAGGCCAGCAAGGGCACCAAAAAAAGCACAGTCGGGAGAACCCAGGCCCAAATGCCGGTGCGGGCGCGGCTGACCGGTAGCGCGGGGGAGTCGAGCGTGATCCCGGAAGGCACTAGAATCGTCTTTTCGATGCTGCTCATGAAGTCCCGGTGACAGAGTGAAACGTGCAAGACATCGAAACGGCACGTCGCCGCAGGGCGTCAGCGCCGGTTTAGGATAAGCTTTGATTCTAGCTTGAGGATTACTCGAAAATCTGTGGCCTTCTGCTACAAAGCGGGTTAAGAATCTGTTAGCCGCTATCCGGGCGCACAGCGCCGTTCTTTGACTTCGATCGCGTTTTGAGCGGCTCGATCAAGCTAGCCTGCCTGTTCAGCCAAGGAACCGCCGTTTTGATCCGTCGCCGCGATTTATTGCTACTCGCTTCTTGTTTTGCTGCCGGCTCGGCCGCCGCGGCGATCAAGATCTATTCCTATGTGGACGCCGACGGCGAGCGGCATTTCACCGACACGCCGGACAATAATCGCTACCGGCTGCTCATGATCTCTCCCGGGATGCGCACCGAGAGCGGCGATCGCTACGATCCGGAGCTGCTCGCCCGCTCGCCGCAATGGGATCCGATCATCGAACTTGCGGCCGCCGCGAGCGCGGTCCGCTCGAATCTCTTGCGCGCGGTGATCGCGGTCGAGTCGGGGTTCAATTCGCGAGCGCTATCGAAGCGCGGTGCCGTCGGCTTGATGCAGTTGATGCCGGCGACGGCCCTGCGGTTCGGGGTGTCCGATCCCTATGACCCGCGCCAAAACGTCCATGCCGGGGCTCAATACTTGCGCTTCTTGATGGATCGCTTCGGTAACGATCTGTCGCTCGCGCTCGCGGCCTACAACGCCGGCGAACAGGCGGTGGATCGCAACGGCGGCCAGATCCCGCCCTACTCGGAGACCCAGGCTTACGTGCCGCGCGTGCTCAAGATCTACCGCATGCTCGAAGCGCAGACGCGCCGGAGCTGAATCGGGCATGGGCCTAAGCTCATGAATATAATGAATATGTTAAGCCGAATTGCCGGTGTTGGCCGCCGCTTGATAGTGCAGCGCCGAGGCGGGGAAGGCCGCAGCCTGGTCAAACCCGCGCTCGTTCTCGGCACGTGCACCAGGCATCTGCGCAAAAGTGTCGATTGGTTCGCAAAAACCGCGGATGCGACTTGTAGCTCCTGTCTTATCGAAAACCGTAGGGGTACGATAGCGGCTAAGGATTTGGCGTTGGTTGAGCTGCTGAAATTTCGCTAGACTCGTGACAGTGTTTTGACGATTGTCGGACACGGAACATCAAAGACCCATGAATTTTGCTTACTCGCTCGACGATTACAATCTTGACGAATTCGTCACGGTAGCCACGCAATTTGGCCAGGATCGTTTCGGTTATGTGGTCACCCCGAATGTCGATCATCTGATCCGCTATCACGAAGATTCCGCATTTCGAACCTCTTATATTGAAGCCGCCTACGTGCTGCTGGACAGTCGCGTATTGTCCTACGCCTTTCGCGTTCTCCAGGGCATGCGCACCAAGATCTGCACCGGCAGCGATCTGACGGCGCGTTTGTTCCATTCCGTGATTCAACCGGACGATGTCGTCGTGTTGATCGGTGGCGCGGACGCCCAAGTCAGCCGCTTGACCGCCCGTTTCGGTCTGAAGAACGTCCGACACTTCAATCCGCCGATGGGTTTCGTCCATGATGAACAGTCGGTGGACGCCTGCGCCCGATTCATCGAGGCGAACAGCCCCTTTCGCTTCTGTTTTTTCGCCGTTGGCGCGCCTCAGCAGGAAATTCTCGCTCGTCGCGTCAAGGAGCGCGGGATCGCACGCGGCCTGGGGTTTTGTGTCGGTGCATCGATTAATTTTTTGACCGGCGAGGAGCGCCGTGCGCCGCGTTGGATGCAGCGCATCGGCACGGAATGGCTGTTTCGGCTGCTCATCAATCCCGACCGCATGGCGAGCCGCTACCTCGTGCGCGGGCCTCGCGTCATTCCCTTGCTGGTCCGCACGCAGCTGCGCTTGCGACCGGCGGCGATCGCCTTGTCGGTCGCCACGCCCACGCCGACGCTCGCGTGCATCAGCACGTCCACCCTTGCGCCCCTTCCGAAGCCCGCCCCCAAGCTCGTCTTGGCGAGAGCGGCAGCCCGGCCGCAGGCACCGGAGTCGGTCTAAGCTGATTCGGTGACCGTCACTATGAGACGTCTGGATGTCGCGACGATCATCGTGACCTATCGGTCGGCCCAACTCGCGATAGAGGCACTCGCATCGCTGGCCGCGGAACGTGCCAATCCCGTCCTGAACTTGCGCGCCGTCGTCGTCGACAATGCCTCCGGTGATTTACCGGCCATCGCCGCCGAGGTCGAGCGAGCCGGCTGGAGCGGCTGGGTGACACTCGTGGCCGCGCCGAAAAATGGCGGCTTTGCCTATGGCAATAACCTCGGGATCCAAACCGCGAGCGCTCATGCGCCGCCCGACTATTTCTATCTCTTGAACCCGGATGCGCAGGTACGATCCGGCGCGATCAGCACCTTGGTCGACTTCATGGAATCGCACCCGAACATCGGCATCACGGGCAGTAGCTTTGAAACTCTCGACGGCAGCGATTGGCCCATGGCGTTTCGCTTTCCCAGCCTGCTCAGCGAAGTCGATCATCACCTAGGCATCGGTTTGGTCAGCAAGATGCTGCAACGCTGGACGGTGCCGCGAAGAATGCAGCCAATCGACCAGCCGACGGATTGGATCTGCGGCGCATCGATGCTGATCCGGCCGATCGTACTCGAGACGATCCGAGGGTTCGATGAAGAGTTTTTTCTGTACTTCGAAGAAACGGATTTTTGTCATCGAGCAAAACGCGCTGGATTTGCCACCTGGTACGTGCCGCGCAGTCGTGTCATGCATATCATGGGTCAGAGCACCTCGGTGACCGATGAAAGCCAGGGAACGAAGCGCTTGCCGGGCTATTGGTTCGAGTCCCGGCGCAGATACTTCATGAGAACCTACGGTCCCGTTTATGCGATTGCCACCGACATCGCCGCGACAGCCGCTTACCTCATCGGCTCCTTGAAGGTGCGCGCTTTGGGCGGGAATCGCGTGCCGTTCTACCTCGAAGACCTGCTCAAACACAGCCCGATCTGGTCAGCAAACCGATCCTGGAGATCCGTCAAGGTTTCCGCCTCTGCGCTCAATGCACGGTCAGATCCCGCGGCGACATCGGGATCGCCTCTGCCGCTGCCGTGCAATTGGCCCACCAGCACGGGTTCGACGCGATAAAACCCATCAGAGCCTGCCACTTCGGAGGGCTGCTCGAAACTGGCGACGTGGTCTGCATGGGCGACTGCAGCGCGCCCCATTCGCCATATTGGCTGTAAGCACCAATATCGTTGAAATGCATGAGCAATGTGCCGCCATTGGCCTTCCATTGTTGCAAATAGCTCGTGTACGCGCTGCCCATGCGCGGGTCAGCATTGGCTGCAATGTACAAATTGGTGAGGGGCGTATTCGCGCCGCTCGAGGTCACGCCATTGGGGAAGGCCACGAAATTCTGTCCCGCTTCGTAGCCCACCAAGGGTAGGTGATAGCTGGCGATGGCCGGGATGTAGGCGGCTTCCCAAGCCGAAGCCTGCGACAGCCACCCTCCCGTCGGAATCGTTGGGTCATGTTGCGACGTGAGCGATGCAAACAGGCTGGCGAGTCCGCCGTCGGCCTGGCTCGTCCACGCGGCGGGGACGGAACCTCCGAAATACGGTGCGATGGCAACCGCGCCGATGCCGTGCCCGGCGCATGGAGCGCCCGCTTTCCAAAAGGGGCAATCCAGCGATTCGGTCGCGGTGTACGGCCAGGCTGCCTGAGCTGCGAGCACGCACACCACGCGGGCTGAGTCAGCAGCCCAGACCGATTTCCAAATATCGCAGGACTGCGCCACACGCATGCCGTACCAATTGCGATTGTAGTCGAATGGCGAACCCAAGCCCGAAGCAAATGTCGCTTGACCTTGCGCGGTGGCGTACGCGGACTGCGAGAACTGTCCATTCCAAACTTCGTTGCTCAACTCAACGTAGACCTGTTGACTGCTGCCGAGCGATTCGTGCACGAGAGTCGCCATCTGCGCGATGTAGTTGTCATCCGCATGCGCGGGAATGTTGAGCCATGCGTCCGATCCGACGGCATTGGCGAGCGCTACCGCGACCTCCAAGGGCACGCCGTTCGCAGAACCCCAAAAAGCATTCGATTGCAGGGGGCGGGCAGCCCACAAAGACACGGTACTATTGTTGGTGCGCAGCCAATCCATGAAGCGCAATGCCCGGAAGCTTTGGATCAGCGCGAGAAACGTCGGGTTGAACAGTTGCCCGGCGTTGAAGGCGGCGAGGTTCTCAGTCTTGATGACCTGAACATTACGAATATAGTTGCCGGTGTGATTGGGATCCGTCACCGTGATGCGTAAGTCGATGCCGCCCGCGGTCGGAGTCGCCACATTGACGATGTCCTGTCCGCTCGACCGACTCACCAAGGCGGCATCACCGGCGTAGGTGATCGTGCCTTGCCCTTGATAGAGGACGGTGTACCGCCCGGCTGGGTAATAGCCATTCGGGGTGCTCGGGTAACTGCGCAGCAAAAGAACGCCGACCGAGGTGAACTGCTGCGCCGTAGGTTCGCCCACGGCGCCGAGGCTGATCGGCCAGCCATTCGCATCGAGCTTCAGGTATCGCTCCTCGTTGGTGTCCCAAACCGCGGAAGAATGGGTGATCCAGCCACCGCTAGACTTGAAATTATCGATGAACGGCATTTCCGCAGAATAGTAGTCGATCCCATTGAGATTGATTCCCAACGGGGAAGCCGCATTCGGGCTGCTCGCCGCATGCGCGCTCGCCGCCAGCAGCAAGATCACACCGAGCACGGCCAAAGCGCCGAACCGAGGCGCGAGCGTCGGTCGATTCATGAGATCTGAACGCTGCACGGCGATTTCCTGCTACGCGGCCCACGACAGCCTCGTCTATATCATTCGGCGGAATTGTCGCGTGATGACCGGCGGGAGGATGTCATTCGCAATGTTTTTCACGCGCTGTTTCATCGACAGACGAAAGTCACGCTCGTCTCTCGCACGAAACACGGTTGAATGCTCGCCGGTGACCTCTTCGGAAGGCCGCCCGTTGGTAAAGTAATAGAGGGCCAATGACTTGCGGGTCATGCCGTTTGGACATTGCAATGGGTCGGGATGTCCATGATACGTAAAGTCCGTCGTCCCAAAAACCATGACGCGATTGAAGACGGGCAGCACCTTCGCCTCACATGCGCGCATCTCTCGATCCCAAAGCTGCAGATGGCCCCCGTAGTCCTCCCGCCAATCCTTGTTCAGATACACCAGGACATTCAGCCGTCTGTCCAAGCCGAAGCTGCGATGCTTGTTGAAATCCGCATGCACTCCGAGCTTTCCGCCAGGCAGGATTTGGTGTAAACCGCCACCCTCGAAACCGGGGTCGGGAATGAGATTCTGGATGCCCGTGACCGCACTCAAAAACTCCAGGAAGGACATTGAATTCAGGTGGTACATCAATAGTCGGGTAGCGGCTCCGAACGACGTCTCTCGCGCCGAGGCCAGTTTGATCTCTTGTCCCGTGTCGAACTGCTGCCATCGAATTGCCGCAGGGCTCGGGAACTCGGCGAGCACCTGATCCAGCATGGCCGGGTCGAAGAAGTTGTCGAAAACGATATGCGGATACGGCTTTGCGCTGAGATATTTCTCATGCGAACTTTGACCCAAATCCTTCATGCGCTGCAGCGGAAGGAAGCGATCCATGGTCAATTCATTGAGCGCCTGCATAAGCCGTTTACCCTGGTTTTCGCGAAAGTGTTGATCCGCGTCAAACTCGATTGGCATCGGATGATAGCAGATGTGAAAATCCTGAAGAAATTGCCGCTGGGAATTTCCGGCCGAATCATCAGCCCGATGCGCCGAAAATGAGACCGAGTCGACACATTTCAAATCCGTTGCCAAAGGGTTCGCGCTCGATGGCGCGGCCGCCATCAAAACTTGATGCGAAACCCCGGGAATAGCGCGAAGAACAGCGCACTTCCCCCGTAGGACGCAGCCCCGACCCCGAGCGTAAAGGCGACTTTGTAGAATTCGTACTTGACGATGAGCATGCCCAGGCGATTTTGCAGCCAAAGGTAGTAAGCCAGCGGCCCCAAACCGCTCAGCGAGAGCCCATAGATGAATCCCGTAAAGCCATAGGCGTAATACCCGACGAGACTCCCGACGATGATGAAGGCCGTGCGCAGTACGTTGCCGACGAGAATCACGTGGAACTTGCCGGCGCTGATGAGCAGATCCTCGGCCGTGGAGGCAAACGACAGAAGCACCGCACGAATTGCCAAGGCTTGGAGGACGAGGCCGGCTTCTAGATATCTCGGATCATAGAGCACGGCTATGATCAAATGCGCGACCCCGGCGATGGCAGCCGGCATACCGAGAATGGCCGCCAAGAGCTTCGTGTTTTCGGTGTAATAGAGTCTCCCGGCGGCGTCCGGATGTTCCCGAAAATTATGCGCGCATCGCGGATACAGAACCGCTTGGCTGATTTTCGTGATCAAAGCTTCAATCGAGGCCGCGATATTGCTGGCGAGACCGTAGATACCGAGCAGTCGCAAGTCGAACAGGCGGAGAAACACCACTTTGTCAAACTGGCTGAGAGCGAGCGTCAAAAGGCTCGATGGCACTGTAAATTTTGAATACCCAAGGATCTCCCGCGCAGCCGCAAAGTCGACGAAGAGCCGGGGCCGCAGCTCACGGAACAGCAGATGGCTGGTAACGGTCATGATGAGCCGGTTGAGCAGCATGCCGAAAGCGATTCCCCAGAACGTATGGTACTGATAACAGTAGACGACGGAGAACGTCGTGCTGATCGCGGCGGCGGCCAACTCCGCGTACATTTGCAGTCGGGCTCGCTTGTGGCGAATCGCCAGCG
>Ga0116231_10012998_pt1 | contig 11907 bp, 8 predicted proteins | sample S1TSphgellanicum_2_FD_89695 | JGI IMG/M metagenome (GOLD analysis project Ga0116231, IMG submission 89695) | Host-associated microbial communities from peat moss isolated from Minnesota, USA - S1T2_Fd - Sphagnum magellanicum MG | ecosystem: Host-associated > Plants > Peat moss > Unclassified...
CGAAGACCTACGCGATGACCGGTTGGCGCGTCGGTTGGATGATTGGCCCCGTCGACGTGATGAACGCCGCCATTAACTACCAGAGTCAGACCACGTCGAACATCTCGAACATCTCGCAACGAGCCGCCGTCGCGGCCTTGATTGGCGACCTCTCGGCGGTCGCCGACATGCGCGTCGCCTTCGACCGTCGACGAAAGATCATGACCTCATTGCTGAACGAGATCGACGGCGTCTCGTGCGCCGAGCCGGAAGGTGCCTTCTACTGTTTTCCGAACGTACAAGGTCTGCTCGGACGTTCACTGGGCGGAAGGGTCGCGCACTCCTCGAGTGAACTCGCCGCGAACCTACTCGAATCGATAAAGGTGGCCGTCGTGCCCGGCGAGGCGTTCGGCGCACCGGGGTACTTCCGACTCAGTTATGCGCTGGGTGACGAGGACCTGAAGGAAGGTCTCGAGCGCTTCGCGGGGCTGGTCGCCGCGAGCTAAGTCGCCCCGCTTGTCTTAGTCTGTGTACACCTAGGGAAAGGTTCTGTCGTGTCGCGAGTACTGGTCACTGAGGAGATTGCCGACTCCGGTCTTCAAGAATTACGTAACGCGGGTCACGAGGTCGACATCCAACTGGGTCTCACGCCCGAGCAACTCATTACTGCGGTCCAGGGTGCGCACGCCCTGATAATTCGATCGGCGACCAACGTCGACGCGGCGACGCTCGAGTCGGCGAAGGACATGGTCGTCGTCGGACGCGCGGGAATTGGCCTCGATAACGTGGACGTCGCCAAGGCCACCGAACTCGGCATCATGGTCGTCAACGCGCCGGTGTCGAACATCCTGTCGGCGGCGGAACAGACGATGGCGCTCTTGCTCGCCCAGGCACGCAACATCCCTCAAGCGCACTCCGCGCTGAAGGGCGGAAAGTGGGAGCGCAGTAAGTGGGAGGGCGTCGAGCTACACGGCAAGACGCTCGGCGTCATTGGCCTGGGCAAGATCGGTGCCCTGGTCTCGCAGCGCGCGCTGGCCTTTGGTATGCGCATCATCGCCTACGACCCTTATATCTCAGAGGAGCGGGCGCGTCACATGGGAATCGACTTGATGGACCTCGACTCCTTGCTCGCACAGAGTGACTTCATCACCATCCACTTACCCAAGAACAAGGAGACGACGAATCTGCTGAACGCCGAATCTCTGAAGAAGACGAAGAAGGGTGTTCGAATCATCAACGTCGCGCGAGGGGGCATCGTCAACGAGGCGGACCTGGCCGCCGCCATCGCCAGTGGTCACGTACAGGGAGCGGCGCTCGACGTCTTCGAGAAGGAACCGACCACCGAGTCCCCGCTCTTCGAACTTCCCTCCGTCGTCGTCGTGCCGCACCTCGGTGCATCAACCGCGGAGGCCCAGGACAAGGCGGGCGTCACCATCGCCGAGCAGGTCCAACTCGCGCTCGCGGGCGATTTTGTGCCCTTCGCCGTCAACGTCGCCGCGGGTGAGGTGTCCAACGTGGTGCGCCCGTTCATGGGCCTCGCCGAGGTCCTGGGTCGATTCATTGGGGGGCTGCTCGACGGCAAGCCCGCGGACTTAGAGGTCGTCTATCAGGGCGAGCTCGCCGGCTCGGGTACGAAGATCCTCACGTTGTGCGCGCTCAAGGGTTTGCTCGTCGCGACGGGGCACGAGAGTGTGTCGTTCGTGAACGCACCCCAACTCGCCGCCGAGCACAATCTCACCTACGGCGAGTCGTCGGTCATTGACTCGCCCGAGTACGTCAACCTCATCACGGTTCGCTCGGGTGAGCACACCGTGTCGGGAACACTGATGACCATCGGTACGCGCCTGGAGACTCGAATAGTGGGGGTCGATCGTCATAGCGTGGAGATCCCGCCCGGCGCCTCGATGCTCGTCGTGCACAACGATGACCGCCCGGGCATGATCGGCGTCGTCGGCCTCGCGCTCGGCGAGGCGGACGTCTCGATCGTCTCGATGGCGGTGGGCCCTGATCCCAAGGACGAGACCGCGTTGATGGTGCTCTCCACCAGCACGCCCACGCCACTGGACGTCATAGACAACCTTCGTCACACCGACGGGATTCTGGACATCCACCTGATCACGCTGCGCTAGACGGCGCCGAACCCGCGCGTTGCGTGTAGAGCAGAGAGGTTTTCGAGGAGGCGCGATGAAGGCGGCGGTTTACTACGAAACAGGTGCACCCGACGTCTTTCGTTACGAGGAGGTCGCCGACCCCGTCCCGGGACCCACTGACGTACTCGTCGAGGTCTCCTTCGTGAGCATCGAGGGCGGCGATACGCTCAATCGCTTGCGAGGTGAGTTGCGTACGACGCCGCACATCGTTGGCTACCAGTGCTCGGGAATCGTCGTGGCCCTGGGCGAGAACGTGACCAAGTTTCGAGTTGGTGATCGGGTCGTCACGACGGGAGTGGACGGTTCACACGCAGAGTTGAGGGTCGCGGGCGAAGCCTTCACCTGGAAGGTACCCGACGGTGTCTCGCTCGAGGACGCGGCGTGCGTGCCCGTGCCCTTCGGCACGGCGGACGACTGTCTCTTCGAATTTGGACGCCTGACGCAGGGCGAGACGGCGCTCATCCACGCCGGTGCGGGAGGTGTCGGTATCGCCGCCATTCAGATGGCCCATCGTGCGGGCGCGCGCGTCTTCGCGACCGCGTCGAGCGACGAGAAGCTGGAACGGCTGAAGGCGCTCGGTTTGGACGAGGGCATCAACTACGTGACCAATGATTTCGTCGCGGAAGCACGTCGTCTGACCGACGGTCGTGGGGTGGACGTCGTCGTGGATTCCGTCGGCGGGGTCACGTTACAGGGCAGCATCAACGTCCTCGCCTTTCGAGGGAGGTGCGTGACGGTGGGCGACGCGGGACGCGTCGCGGCCGAGCGCGTGGACGTCTCGGCGATGCGGGTGAACAACCAAACGTTGTCGGGCTACTTTCTCGGCGCTGAGCTGTTCTTCTATTCGCGAGCGCACGCGATGATCGAAAAGAACTTGGACCTCATTGCGCAGGGAGCGCTACGCGTCGTGGTCGATCGCGTCTACGACCTCGAGGACGCCGCGTCCGCACACGCCTATATCGAAGGGCGTCACTCCTTCGGGCGCGTGCTCCTAAAGCCCTAGGTCAACACGTGACGAGCATCCGGGCGACTGGTGGACTAATATCTATAATTCCGATAGATTTAGTACTATTAAGACCCCGAGAAGTGTCTCGAAAGGACGAGAAGCAATGACTACGTCGATCACTGGTGACACGCGACCCAACATCCTGCTGGTGGTGTCCGACCAAGAGCGCCATAGAGGCTGGCTGCCCGCGGACGTTGAACTTCCGCACCGTGACCGACTTCGTCGCGAGGGCCTCGAGTTCACGCGTCACTACACGCACTCGTCACCGTGTTCGCCCTCGAGGGCGAGTTTGTTCACCGGTCGCTATCTGAACAACCACGGCGTGCTCGACAACGTCATCACCGGTGAGCACCATCCGCTTTCGACCAACGTGCCGACCATTGGTTCGGTCCTACGAAAGGCCGGTTACCGGTCGTCGTACATTGGCAAGTGGCATTTGAGTTTCGGATCGAATCCGGACATGGAGGCGTACGGCTTCAGCGACTGGGACGGTGACGATCGTCACTTCATGGGTTGGGCGGGTACCGGTGTGCACTTCGATCCGATCATCGCCTCGAACGCCGCGCATTGGCTCGAGAAGAACGCGCGGCGCGAGGAAGGTGACGAACCCTGGTTCCTCACGGTGGCGCTCGTCAATCCGCACGACGTCATGTGGTATCCCATGGATCAGCCTCAGTACGGTAAGGATCACCCCGAAGAGGCGAAGTTGGTGCGCGACCTCTTGAGCCTGGCGGCGTGGAAGGAGGGTGATCCGTTACCGCTGTTCAACGACGCGTACCCCGAGGTGTTCGACCAACTCCCCGAGAACTTCCACGACGACCTCTTCACGAAGCCCGACGCGCATCGGGCGTGGCGCTACGACCAACAACACAGTCTCTACGGCTACATCGACCCCAAGGACAAGGGAGCCTGGCTACGTCAGCTCGACTACTACTTACGACTCCACCAGCTGGCCGACGAGAGTCTCGGCACGGTGCTCGGCGCGCTCGAACGATCCGGAGCGAAGGACGACACCGTGGTCATCTTCACGTCGGACCACGGCGACATGTGTGGATCGCACGGACTGCGCAGCAAGGGGCCCTTCGTCTACGAAGAGATCATGCACGTCCCCTTGGTGGTGGTAGCGCCCGGTCGCACGACGCCCGGTACCCAGACGTCTTCGCTGTCGAGTCACGTCGATCTGGCGAGCACGATCGCGTCGATTGCTCAGGCGACACCGGAGCACTCGAGTGACCATGACGGGCGCCCCTCGTTCCAGGGCGAGGACTTGACGCCCATCTTCGAGAATCCCGCCCACGTCGCGCGCGACGCCATCTTGTTCGCCCAGGACTCTGCGCACACCGACAACATCAACCAGACGCGCTACGCCTTGCGCGGGTTCTTTGACGGGACGACCAAGTACGCGCGCTACTACGGGGTCGGTGGGGGCATCCCCTCCCCGGGACTCTGGGGTCGACCCCAGGGCGTGAAGCTCTTCGACGTTGACGCCGAGTACGACGATCAGGACCACGAGCTCTACGATCACGCGAACGACCCGTTCGAACTGGTCAACCTCGCGAACGATCCCGCGCGGCGCGGTGACGTGCTCGAAAACTTCGAACGACTCCGACGCTACGAGAAGCACTACTTCTCGACCTTGAGCATCGACGGGTGAACGCGAACTAGAAGAAACTGATGAGATCGATTCGGTCCATCACGTCCTTGGTCAGTAGTTCGACCGCGTCCAACGCGGTCATGTTCTCGCTGACCTGTGCGGGTGACGACGCGCCGGTGATGACCGTCGAGACGTGAGGGTTCTTCACGCACCACGCGAGCGACAATTGGGTGAGCGTGATGTCGAGTTCGTCCGCGATGGTCTTTAGTTCCGCGACTTTCTTGTTGCGCTCCGGATCGGTCAGCATTCCCTTCAGCCATTCGTAACCGGGCAGCGTCGCGCGCGAACCCTCGGGGACGCCGTCGAGGTACTTGCCGGTGAGCAGACCCGACGCCAGTGGGGACCAGATCGTCGTGCCGAGTCCGATGTCCTCATAGAGACGGGCGTACTCCTTCTCGACGCGTTCGCGCCAGAAGATGTTGTACTGAGGCTGTTCCATAAGGGGCTTGTGTAGGTGGTGTCGGTCCGCCACGTCGTAGGCCGCGCGGATCTCGTCGGCGCTCCACTCGGACGTTCCCCAGTAGAGGGCCTTGCCCTGGGAGACCATGTCGCTCATGGCCCAGACGGTCTCCTCGACGGGCGTGGCGGGGTCGGGCCGGTGGCAAAAGACCAGGTCCACGAAGTCGAGTCCGAGTCGTTCGAGCGAGCCGTCGATCGCTTGGCTGAGGTACTTACGGTTGAGCGTGTTGCGCATGTTGGGGACCTCGTGCAGACCCCAGAACAGCTTGGTCGATATGACGTACTCGTGGCGTGGCCAACCCAGTTCACGAATCGCCGCACCCATGACCCGCTCCGACTCGCCGGCCGAGTACGACTCGGCGTTGTCGAAGAAGTTGACGCCCGCGTCCTTCGCGGCGCTGAGGCAGGCGGCCGCCTGGTTCGCCGTCTCGAGTTGATTGGCGTTGCCAAAGGTGACCCAACTTCCGAAGGAGAGGACGCTCACCTTGAGCCCGGAACGGCCCAGTCGTCGATACTCCATTGTTGCCATGTCTTCTCCTTTGAGGATTGAGGGGTCTAGGCCGAGGGATTCGTGGGCACGTCGGGCCAGTCCTCGTAGGACGTGGGCCCGGACGGCTTGGGCCGCCTAAGAAGTACGAGCACGCCCGCGACGGCGGCGCCGAAGAGAAGGATCGCCGTTAATTTGAAGAGTCCCTTCAACAATCCCACGAGGGACAGGCTAGCGGTCAAAACTATGGATTTTGTCCGAAACCGAACTAGGATTATGACGTGACACGAAGCCAGAGCGAGCTACTTCTTTAGGAGGGCGAGCACGTGCTTGCCCGACGCCCCCGCCTTGGCGGGGGTTTTTTGTTTCTCGTTTAAGGTCCCATTGGAAAGGAAGAACATGAGGCGCCACCAACAGCCCAGCCCCATGGCGTTCGACAAGTACCGACCAACGGTGCCCGTCGACCTACCCGATCGCACGTGGCCCAACAAGCGACTCGAGCGCGCTCCTCGCTGGTGCAGCGTCGACCTGCGCGATGGTAATCAGGCACTCATCGATCCGATGGACCTCGAGCGCAAGAACGTCATGTTCGCGCAACTCGTGGCCATGGGCTTCAAGGAGATCGAAGTGGGATTCCCCTCCGCCTCGCAGCCCGACTTCGATTTCGTGCGCCACATCATCGAGAACGACCTCATTCCCGACGACGTGACGATACAGGTCTTGACCCAGTGTCGGGAGGACCTCATTCGTCGCACGTACGAGTCACTGAAGGGTGCCAAACAAGCGATCGTCCATTTCTATAACTCGACGTCGACCTTGCAGCGTCGCGTGGTCTTCGGTATGGACGAGGAGGGCATCAAGAAAATAGCGACCGACGCGGCGACGCTGTGCAAGAGTCTCGAGACGACGTCACCTTCGACGTCCTTCTTCTACGAGTATTCGCCCGAGAGTTTCACCGGCACCGAACTCGAATACGCGCTCGAAGTCTGCGAGGCGGTGTGTGACGTCATTGAACCGACGCCCGACCGGCCCATCATTTTGAATCTGCCGGCCACGGTGGAGATGTACACGCCGAACCTCTACGCGGACGCCATTGAGTGGTTTTGTCGACACCTCACGCGTCGCGATTCGGTGCTCGTCTCGCTGCATCCTCACAACGATCGCGGCACCGGCGTCGCGGCCGCCGAACTGGGCGTGCTCGCGGGCGCGGACCGCGTCGAGGGAACGCTCTTCGGCAACGGCGAGCGCACCGGCAACGTCGACGTCGTGAACCTCGCCCTCAACCTGTTCAGCCAGGGCGTCGATCCCGAGTTGGACATCCGCGACATCGACAAGGCCCGCCACGTCGCGGAGTACGCGAATCGGTTGCCGGTGCACATGCGTCACCCCTACGTGGGCGAACTCGTCTACACCGCGTTCTCGGGTTCGCACCAGGACGCCATCAAAAAGGGCATGGTCGCGATCGGCGACTCGTACGACGTGTGGGAGGTCCCGTATCTGCCCATCGATCCCAAGCACACCGGACGAACCTACGAGGCCATCATTCGCGTGAACTCACAGTCGGGCAAGGGGGGAGTGGCGTATCTTCTGCACGCCGAACACGGGCTCGACCTACCGCGGGCGATGCAGGTGGAGTTCTCCAAGCAGGTCCAGGAATTGACTGAAAAAACGGGCACGGAGATATCGTCCGCGGAGATCTGGGACGTCTTCACGACCACCTATCAACCCGAGAACGCGACGATTCAATTGCTGTCGAGCGAAGTCTCGGCTGATCAGCAGAACACCCGAATCTTCGCTCAGTTAGTGGTGAACGGGGCGCACGTGACGGTCAAGGGTGAAGGAAATGGTCCGATCGACGCTCTCATGGCGGGACTTCGTAACGAGATGGACGTCGACTTCAAAGTCCGTGACTACCACGAACACGCACTGACCGCCGGTTCGGAGGCCTCGGCGGTCGCGTACGTGGAGGCACAAGGAGCCGACGGTTCGACGTGGTGGGGCGTGGGTATGAGTTCATCGATTCTCGACGCGTCGCTCGAAGCGGTGATCTCCGCCGCGAATCGCCGACGCTAAAGAAATGGACAATTAGAATCATTTAGTGACCCTCCACTCCCTACTCGTCGACGCTGGCTGGGTGGCGGTCTCCTTGGGGGTCGTAGGTACCTACGCGCAGTTCGTGCGCGCGAACAAGCGTGGTGTCGAAGGGATCTCCTTTGCCACGTGGACCCTGTTCGCGTTCATGGGTTGTTTCTGGATCACCTACGGTGCGGTGTCGGCGCACTCGTGGCAAGTCATACTCGGCAGCCTGTTGGTCCTACCATTCCAACTCGCCATCGTGTTTCGACTGAAGCCCTGGAACGAACGAAAGGTCCTCGCCCAATCGTTCCTCTTCTTCGTGGCGTGTTGCGTGCTGCCCACGTTGCTCTGGGGATGGGCGGGTGGCGTGTACGGCACCGGCGTCGCCATGACCGCGAATCGGGGTCCCCAACTCCTCGAATTGATTCGACACGAGGACGCGAGTGGTGTGTCGGTGAGCTCGTGGATGCTCGGTGCCACGGGTTCGGCCCTGTGGATTCTTTACTACAGCGGTGTGCACTTGTGGGCCGCCTTGATCGCCACGCTCTTCGCCGGTATTGCGAACCTCACCATTGGGCTGCTCGCGTCGTGGCGTCACGCGGGACAGCGTCGCGGCCTCAACGTGGCGCGGGTCTTCGCCGACTAAGAGAACGCCTTGTTCTTGCGAGCCGACTTCTTGCCGTCGCGGTAGGCGTCGATCAAGTCCCTGACGTGGCGCTGGTAGAGATTAGCGACGCTCGGGTCCGGCTGGTAGATCGTCACCGGCGTTGACACCTCGTTGAGTTGGTCGAGCGTGCGTCGTCCGAGGGCCACGGACGCCGCGAGGGCCGCGCCACGAAGTTGGGCGATCATTGGACGCTGCACCTGATGGACCTCACGGCCGAGCGTGTCGGCGATAATTTGGCACCACAGGTCCGACTGGGCGCCGCCGCCGACGAGGCGCAAGGGTGTGAGCCTCTGGTCGGCGAACTTCTCGACGTAGCGAAAGAGCCAGGCGCTGTTCGCGGCCACTCCCTCCATGACCGCTCGAATCATGTCGGCGGTGGTCGTCGTCACCGAGAGGTTACGAAAGCCACCTCGAAGTCGCTTGTCGTCGACCGGCGATCGTTCACCCGCGAGCCAGGGGGTGAACAGGACGCCGTTCGCGCCCGGTGGTGACGTCGCCGCGAGCGTGGTCATATCCTCGAAGGTCATTCGCGCGCCGCCGCTCGCGAGAATTCCCTGGAGCCATTCGAGCGACTTGGCGCCGGTCTCCTGATTGTCGATTATCACGTACGAGTCGTTGGTGAGACCCGGCACCGCGGCAATTGAATGAAGCACGTCGGTCTTCTTGGCGCCTACGGGACAACTGATCCACGACGTGGTCGAGAGCGCCAGGTGCGTCGCGAAGGGTCGGGTCGCGCCCGAGCCGAACGCCGCGGCGTGAAGGTCGGGCATGGACGCCACGACCACCACGTCGCTCGCGAGTCCGAGTTCGGTGCACAACTCCGCGCGTAGGGGACCGAGCACGCTGTTCGCGGGTACGAGTGGCGGCAGTCGTTCGTCACTCAGTCCCACGGAGGACAGCAGTGCGTCGTCGTAGACGAATCGACGCAGATCGCGATTATCGGTCATCCACATCGCGAGTCGCGTCGCGTAGGTGCCCGACGCCACACCGCAGAAGCGCATCGCGAGGTAGTCCACCGGCTCCATGAACCAACGTGTCTTTTCGCAGAGATCGGGCCGCTCGTGGATCAGGTACAAGATCTGTCCGACCGGATCCGCACCCGAGGTCGAGGGTGCGCCGCCGGTGCGCTGGATGAAGCGGCGTAGCTTGGCGGCGTTGTAACCCTGGACGGGGCCACCGAGGGCGCGCCGACTGTAGGTCCCCCCGCGCGTGTCGAGCCACGTGAGACAGTCCCCCGTGGGTTGGCCGAGTTCGTCGACGGGGACGGTCGACGCGTACTGGCCAGTGACCGCCACGACGCGCACCATCGCACGATCGACGCGCTCGTCGTCGAGCAGTCGTTTCGCGGACTCGAGGATCAACGTCCACCAGAGGTCGGCGTCCTGGGTCGCGGCGCCCGACACGTCAAAGTGTGTCGGCACGTGACGAACTTCGTGACATACGACGACGCCGTCGAGGGTGACGATTCCGACCTTTGGACCTCCCGTGCCGAGATCGACGCTCAGACAGAGCTCCGCGCTCGCCATCAGAGGGGAATCGAGGACTGCTGATCCATCATCGCCGCCATGAACATCTTGATGAAGGCGTCCGCTTCGTCGTTGGGTCCACCCTCGACGCCGCCGTACACGGCACCCGACTTGGGCTTCTCGGTGACGTGCGCTTTCGCGTACTCGACCGCGTCGGCGATGTCGACGTTCCAACGTTCCACGACACCGGGTTGCGTCTGTGGCCGGGTGACGGCCATGTGCACCGCGTTGGGGTACTGCTGTCCATTCAGCCGCCAACCCCTCGTGCGCAAGAAGTCGTTCACGTGATAGATGTCGAATTCGTCGGAGGTGAAGGAGAAGAGGAAACTTGGCGTACCGAGGATGCGTAACGATTCGTGGGAGAGCACGACGTCTTGCATCGCGCGCGAGGTGGCGAAAATCTGCTCGGCGTAGTGGCGGTAGCCACTTCGTCCAAGGTGGACCATGGCCGCCCAAGTCGCCGCGAGCAGTCCCGCGGACCTCGAGCCGTCCATGCCCGGTGAGCAGTATTTCCCCCCGGACCAGTCGGGCTGATAGAAGTATTGGCTGTTACGAAGCCCCTGGTCAGCGAAACAAAGCACGCTCGTGCCCTTCAGCGCGTAACCATATTTATGCGTGTCCGCCGAGATCGTCGTCACGCCGGGCACCGTGAAGTCAAAGGGTGCGATGTCGTAACCGAGTTCGCGTCCGAATGGCAGGATGAAGCCGCCGAGACACCCGTCGACGTGCAGACCCACGCCCCGGTCGAGGGCGAGCTGGCCCAATTCGGTGATTGGATCGATCGTGCCGTAGCCGTAGTTGCACGCGGAACCAATGAGCGCGACGGTGTTCTGGTCGATGTTCTTCGCCACCCAGTCGGTGTCCACTTGGGTCGTGCGCGGATCGACCGGCGCCACACGAAGTTCGATGCCGAAGAGGTGACACGCCTTGTCGAAGGCGGGATGGGCCGTCTCGGGTTTGATGACGTTGGGCCGGCCCACCTTGTCGGTGTTGAACTCGCGGTACGCCAGCATGGCGTGGGCGATTGAACCACTTCCGCCGCTCGTGACGAGCCCGACCGGCGACGCGCCCTCGATCGCCGACGCGTTCAGCATGTCGAGGGTCATGGCGATTATCTCGGCCTCGAATTTCGTGGAGCTGGGACACATGTCGCGTTGCAACGAATTCACGTACGAGAAGCGCGAGAACGCCTCGTTGAGAAAGTCGTAGTGCTCGTGATCACCGCAGTACATGGTGCCCGAACACTGGCCCGACTCCCAGGTGGCGTTCTCGGTGTCGGACATGTACGACAACATTTTCAGTACGTCACCACGCGCGGTGCCCTCCTCGGGCATCGTCCGGTGGACGGGGAACTGGTCGGCGTAAGGGAAATCGCTCATGGGTACTCCAATCGAGTGTTCCCAAGAGCGTAGAGCGCGTCGCGCCCATGGTTCGGGCGGATCCCTCGTAGGCACTCTGGCGCACTTCGTTTTCGTTTCAAGCAACTAGGGTTCTCTTATAGGAGCGCCGTCGGGGCGCGCCTGAGACGCCAGTTCGAGTTGGACGATCTAGACGATTGTCGCTCGGCCGGGCTCGACGCCTCCAGTTGCAGGAGGAACCTATGTCGAACCACACCGCCGTTCTGGACGGCCAACGATCGCACGCGAACAACGAGACGATGCACGCGCTCGTCTTCGGTGGACCGGATCAAATGAAATGGACGGAGGTTCCGAAGCCTTCGATTGTTGACGACACCGACGCCATCATTCGCGTCGATCTGACGACCATCTGCGGATCGGACCTTCACATCTTGAAGGGTGACGTACCCGAAGTCACCGTGGGTCGCATTCTCGGTCACGAAGCAATCGGCACCGTCGAGTCCGTTGGTTCTGTCGTGAAACTGCTCAAACCTGGCCAGCGGGTC
>Ga0116231_10012999_pt1 | contig 11907 bp, 8 predicted proteins | sample S1TSphgellanicum_2_FD_89695 | JGI IMG/M metagenome (GOLD analysis project Ga0116231, IMG submission 89695) | Host-associated microbial communities from peat moss isolated from Minnesota, USA - S1T2_Fd - Sphagnum magellanicum MG | ecosystem: Host-associated > Plants > Peat moss > Unclassified...
GATCTCCACATCTCACCGCTGATCAGTCAGCTGGTTCCGTTCGACCAGGTCGAAGATGCATTTCGCATCGCCCGTGACCTGGACGCTTCGGCAAAAGTCATCGTGACATTTCCGCGGGCATAGACAATTCCATGTTGGAGGAAGCAGTGGAAAACCAATCGTGCAATGTAGAACCTTTCGGGCTGGAGTTGGATGTCGATCTTCGTATCCCATTGGATGAAGCCGCGCAGGAGCGCTTTCGGGCGCTATTCTATCGCGAAAAACTGCTGGTTTTTAGAAATCAGCAGCTAAGCGAGGCCGATCACGTTCGTGTCCTTGGCTATATCGGCCCGGTGCTGGGCAGCAATGGTGAATACCGGGAAATCTCGTCGGACGGCAATCTCGGTACTGGCCCGCTCTGCTATCACTCCGACCTTGCCTTCACCACGGAGCCGTTCAAGGTCCTGTCCCTGCATGCGCTGGAAGTGGTCGACGGGCAGAGCTGGACGCGCTTTGCGAACGGCATCCGGGTGCTGGAATCGCTATCCCAGGAAAGCGTGGACCGCCTGCAATCAATGACCGCCGTTTCCCTGATTTCTCTGGTGCAGACGCACCGGGACATCGCCTACAGCGCGCCATCTTATCTGCCGCAAGTCGAACGGCCGGCGATCATCCCGCATCCGGTCACCGGCGAGCCGATACTCTATGTCAGTGAAATGCAGACCGCGCGGATCGGTGATCTTGAGCCGGCGGCCAGCGAAGAACTGCTACAGGAATTATTCGCATCACTCTACGCCGATGAAAATGTCTACGAGCACAGATGGCAAAACGGCGATCTCGTCATCTGGGATAATCTGGCACTTCAGCACAGCCGGCCTGACCTCACCCATTGTATCCCGCGCCGGCTGCAGCGCGTCTGTGTTGCCGATAAAAGCTTCTTTGACCTTTGCCCGCTGTTCAGCCTGGGCGACCAGCGGGTCAGCGATTGGGCGTCCGGCAAGGTGCTTGAAGTCGAGTAAGCGAGGTCATGACGCGGCCGGGACCGGCCGGCCACTACGCTTTAACCGCTTCGCTGGCCTTCAGCGCTTGCAGCACCTGTTCGACCTGGGTTTTCCGGCAGATCAGCAGGTCCGGCAAATAGGTATTTTCGTTGTTATAAACCAACGGCGAGCCGTCCACCCTGGAGGCGTGCAGCCCGGCGGCGAGTGCGACGGCTGCAGGGGCGCAGTTATCCCATTCATATTGGCCGCCGGTATGCAGATAGATATCCGCCTCGCCGCGGATCACCGCCATCGCCTTGGCGCCGGCCGAGCCCATGGGGACCAGCTCGGCATCCAAGGCCTTCGCCACGGCCACCGCCTCGGCTGCCGGCCGGGTGCGGCTGACCAGCATCCGCAGCCGGGGTGCCGCTGGCGGCACCACCGGCGGATTGCCGGAGCATAGGGTCAGCCCCAGACCCGGCAGCGCCACGGCGCCGATGCTGGGCCAGCCATCGATGCTGAGGGCGATATGCACCGCCCAGTCGGTCCGTGCCTCGCCATATTCGCGCGTGCCGTCCAGCGGGTCGACAATCCATACCCGGCGGGCCTGCAGCCGTTCCGAATTATCCTTCTCCTCCTCGGAGAGCACGGCATCCTCCGGCCGCTGCACCGCCAGCGCCTCCATGATGAAGGCATTCGCCGTGCGATCGCCCGCCTTGCCCAGGGATTTGCCGTCGAACAGCCGGGATTGCTGCAGCTCCAGCAATATTCTCCCGGCGGTATCGGCGATATGCCGCGCCAGCGCGACATCACTCCAGTTGGCGGCCTCAGAGACGCCGGCGCTCATGGAATCAGCTTCGCAACAATCTCGTCAGCGGCTTCCTCAGGCGTCATCTTGGTGGTGTCGATATGGATTTCAGGTTTTTCCGGCGGCTCATATGGGCTGTCGATCCCGGTGAAATTCTTCAAATCGCCGGCCCGGGCTTTCTTGTACAGGCCTTTGACGTCGCGCGCCTCGGCATCGGCCAGCGGCGTATCGATATGGATCTCGAAGAATTCGCCCTCCGGGATCAGCTTGCGAACCATCTCCCGCTCGGCCCGGAACGGGCTGATGAAGGAGGTGATGACGATCAACCCGGCATCGGTCATCAGCTTCGCCACCTCGCCGACGCGGCGGATGTTTTCGACGCGGTCGGCCTCGGCGAAGCCCAGATCCTTGTTGAGCCCATGGCGCACATTATCGCCGTCCAGCAGGAAGGTGTGCCGGTTCATCCGCACCAGCTTCTTCTCCACCAGATTGGCGATGGTGGATTTGCCGGCGCCCGACAGGCCGGTGAACCACAGCACCGCCGGCTTCTGGTTCTTCAGCCCGGCATGCACCTCACGGCTGATATCCAGCGCCTGCCAATGCACATTCTGCGAGCGCCGCAGCGAGAAGTTGAGCATGCCGGCGGCAACCGTCGCATTGGTGATCTTGTCGATCAGGATGAAACCGCCAAGGTCGCGGCTGCTGCTGTAAGGCTCGAACACGATCGGCTTGTCGGTCGCCAGATTGGCGACGCCGATGGCGTTCAACTCCAGCGTCTTTACCGCCAGATGTTCGAGCGTATTGACGTTGACCTGGTATTTCGGCGCCTGGACGGTGGCACTCACCATCTGGGTGGCGAGCTTCAGCCAATAAGAGCGGCCGGCCAGCATATGCTCGTCCGCCATCCAGACCAGCGTCGCCTCGAACTGGTCGGCCACCTGCGGGGGGTTGTCCGCGACCGAGAGCACGTCACCGCGCGAGCAGTCGATCTCATCCGCCAGGCAGAGGGTCACGGACTGCCCGGCAACCGCGACCGGCAGGTCGCCATCCAGCGTGACGATGCGAGTCACCTTGGAGGTCTTGCCGGAGGGCAACACCCGCACCTCATCGCCCGGCGCGACGGCGCCGCTGGCGATCAGGCCGGAGAAGCCGCGGAAGTCGAGGTTCGGGCGGTTGACCCATTGCACCGGCAGCCTGAACGGCTTGGCCTGATCGGCGGTGACATCGAGCTCGACATTCTCCAGGTGCTCCATCAGCGTCGGCCCGGAATACCAGGGCGTGTTGGCCGATTTGCTGGTGATGTTGTCGCCCATGAAGCCCGAGATCGGCATCGGCGTGAAGTGCTCGATGCCGATGCCTTTCGCGAAGGCCCGGTAATCGGCGACGATGGCGTCGTATTTATCGTGATCGTAGCCGATCAGATCCATCTTGTTGACGGCCAGCACCAGATTCCGGATGCCGATCAGATGCGCGAGGTAGCTGTGCCGGCGGGTCTGGGTCAGCACGCCCTTGCGGGCATCGATCAGGATGACGGCAAGGTCGGCGGTGGAAGCGCCGGTGACCATATTGCGGGTATATTGCTCATGGCCGGGCGTATCGGCGACGATGAATTTGCGCTTCTCGGTCGAGAAGAAACGGTAGGCGACATCGATGGTGATGCCCTGCTCGCGCTCCGCCGCCAGGCCGTCCACCAACAGGGCGAAATCAATATTCTGCCCCTGCGTGCCGACCCTTTTGGAATCCGCCTCCAGGGCGGCCAGCTGGTCCTCGAAAATCATCTTTGAATCATAGAGCAGCCGGCCGATCAGGGTGGATTTTCCATCATCGACCGAGCCGCAGGTGATGAAGCGCAGCAGCGATTTATGCTGATGCTGCACCAGATAGGCATCGATATCCTCGGCGATCAGGTCCTGCGTCCGGTAGGACGATTCCTGGGTTGTGGTCGTCATCTCAGAAATACCCTTCCTGCTTCTTCTTCTCCATCGACGCCGCCTGGTCATGGTCGATCGCGCGTCCCTGGCGTTCGGAGGTGGTGGTCAGCAACATCTCCTGAATGACCTCAGGCAAGGTTGTGGCTTCGGATTCCACCGCCCCGGTCAGCGGGTAGCAGCCCAAGGTGCGGAACCGGATCGATCTCTCCACCGGCACCTCCCCGGGGTTCAACCGGAAGCGCTCGTCATCCACCATGAGCAGCAGCCCGTCGCGCTCCACGGTCGGCCGCTTGGCAGCGAAATACAGCGGCACGATGGGAATGTTTTCCAAATGGATGTATTGCCAGATATCAAGCTCGGTCCAGTTCGAGATAGGGAACACCCGGATGCTTTCGCCCTTGGCTTTGCGGGCGTTGTAGAGATGCCATAGTTCCGGGCGCTGGCTCTTCGGGTCCCAGCGCTGATTGGCCGAACGGAAGGAGAATATGCGCTCCTTGGCGCGGCTCTTCTCCTCATCGCGCCTGGCACCGCCGAACGCCACGTCAAACCCGTATTTGGCCAGCGCCTGCTTCAGGCCCTCGGTCTTCCACATATCGGTATGCACCCCGCCATGGTCGAACGGGTTGATCCCGCGCTCCTTGGCTTCCGGGTTCTGATGAACCAGCAGCTCCATGCCGCTCTCTTTGGCCATCCGGTTGCGCATCTCATACATCGCCTTGAATTTCCAGGTCGTATCGACATGCAGCAACGGAAATGGCGGCGGGCTTGGATAAAACGCCTTGCGTGCCAAATGCAGCATCACGGCGCTGTCCTTGCCGACGGAATACAGCATCACCGGCCGCTCAGCTTCCGCCACCACTTCCCGCAGGATATGGATGCTTTCAGCCTCCAGACGTTTGAGATGGGTTAAGGCTATGTTGGTTTTAAAGGCTTCAGTTGACATATAGCTCGCCTAGTTTTGCGGGTTTCGGCCCAAGGAACATTGCATTCTAGTATAAGAAAGTCGCACAAAAAACCGCCTTGAACAAGTTCGATGGACCGCATGGTTTTATTATATAGCTGCGATATCTTACGCAAACAGGCGGTACATTGTCCAATCCTTGCTCAACTGCGTACCACTTAATGCGCCCAACATGCATTTGCCTTTGCCAGGCGCGCCGCCGAATGAATCGCAGGCGCGGGGTGCAATCCTGCGCAGCCCGCGACGCTGACCCGGCAGCCGGCACGCCTGACCGGCGCAGATGCATTAATCAGACGACGCTGGCTTCAACCGGCTTTGCTTCAACCGGTGTTGGCCGAATGGTCACTTTCGGCCGCAGCAGGAAATGCGCCAGTGCCGGCAGGAACACCATCGCTCCCACCATGTTCCAAAGGAACATGAAGCACAGCAGCAGCCCCATATCCGCTTGGAACTTGATTGGCGCGAATATCCATGTGACCACGCTGGTCGCCAGGGTAATGCCAGTCAGAATCACCACCCGCCCAGTGAACAGCAGTGTCCGGTAATAGGCGTCAGACAGGGAGGCACCGTTACGCATGTGCCGCAGGATAACGCTCAGCACATATAGCGCGTAGTCAACGCCGATCCCGACGCCCAAGGCGATCACCGGCAGCGTTGCCACCTTGATGCCGATATGCAGCCAGACCATGATGGCCTGCGCCAAAAGTGACGTGATCATCAGCGGCAAAACCGCGCATACGACCGCCTGCCACGATCGGAAGGCAATATAGCAGAAGACGATAACGACCATATACACCAGCAACAGCATGTTATGATTTGCCTGCTTGATGACGATGTTGGTCGCCGCATCGATGCCGGCATTGCCGCCGACCAGCGAGAGTTTGTAATTCGGCGACTGATTGGCGGGATCGTTGATGAATTTCTGGGTAACGGCGAGCACCGAATTCAACGTGGTCGCCTTGTGATCGGTGAGCGAGACATAGATAGGCGCGAAGTCACAGGCAAAATTCGCGAGGTCGGTCGGTAGATAGCCATCCATCTCGCTCAGAAAATCCTGGTTCGGTTCAAGTCCCTGCCATTTTGGCGACCCTTCGGTAAGCATCATCGAATTGGCCGACGCGAACGATGATTCGGAATCCGTGCCGCGCACCACCGGCAGTTGCTGCAGTTGCCACTGCAACCGGTCCATCGCATTCAACAATCCAAAATCCAGGCAGCCGCTGGGCGGGGTGTCGGCCAGAATGATGAAGTTGTCGCTGCCGGAAGTGAAATGCTGTCCGATATAGGCGTTATCGCGATTATACTGTGAATTTTGCCGAAGTTCCGGCGCCCCGGCCTGCAGGTCGCCGACCTGAACATTGCGACCGACATACCAGGCGAATCCGGCGATAAAGACCATCAGGATAACCGCTGCAAGGGCGAATTTCCGTTGCGTGAACAGGTCCAATGCGTTCCACAAAGGGTGGCTGACGCGCGGCGCTCCGGTTTTCGGGGTGGTCCGCAGCGATCGCTCCGCGGCTTGGCGGCTGACGCCGGTAAAGCTCAGCATGGTCGGCACCATGAGAAGGTTGGTGATCACCAGAATGCCGACGCCGATACTGGCGATAATGGCCAATTGCTGGATCGCCACGATCTTGATGGTCAACAGCACCGCAAAACTGGTCATGTCGCAAACCAGCGCCGCGAAACCGGCGAGAAATAGCCGCCGGAACGTATAGCGCGCCGCCACCAGCGGATGCGTGCCGCGGCCGATATCCTGCATCACGCCGTTCATCTTCTGGGCGCCGTGGCTCATCCCGATAGCGAAGACGAGGAAGGGAACCAGGACGGAATACGGCGTCAGGTCAAAGCCCAGCAGCTCCAGAAATCCCATCTGCCAGATGACGGCGGTGAGCGAGGCGAACACCACCAGCAATGTCGAACGCACGCAGCGGGTGTACCAAAACAGAAAGCAGGTCGCGATGACGATGGAAATACCAAAGAATACCAGCACCTCATCGATGGCGTTGATCATATCGCCCACCACCATGGCAAAGCCGATGATGTGCAGGGTGACGCCCTGGGCCGCGTATTTGGTCCGCAAATCGTTCAACCGCCGCGCCAGATCGCCGTAATCGAGCGGTTTGCCGGTAAGATTGTTGAATTCCAAGAGCGGCACGTAAATCATGCTGGAGGTGAAATCCGGTGACACCAGCGTGCCGACTTTGCCGGTCTTGAAAATATTGTCCCGCACGATGGCGAGCTGCGCTGGTGACCCGTCGTAATCGCCGCTGATCACCGCGCCATTGCTGAAACCGGCAGCCGTCACCGACATCCAGCGCTCATTGGAGGTCCAAAGCGAGGTCATGAAGGGCCGGTCCACACCCGGCAGAAGATAGACCTCGTCGCTCAAATGCTCGAGCGTGCGGAGATATTGCGGGTTGATGATGGTACCCTTATCCGCTGTTACCGCGATTTGCACGGCATTCGATTGCGACTGCATCACATTGTAATGCCGCAGGTAATTCGCGATGTAGCTTTGGGTCGTCGGGATCATCTGATTATAGTCGGCGTTCACCCGAACATCGATCGCCTTGAAGCCAAGTCCGATGGTCAGCGCCAGACAGATCAGCAGGAATATGCCGCGGTTATTGAACAGCAACCGCTCGAAGAAAGAACCGCTTTGCCGGTCGAACTGATCGATCGATTCCGGCAGGAATCCTTCGTCATCTTGGGAGGCTAACACTTATCTTCCTTTCCTTGGCATTGCGCATCCTGCATCACTGCAAATCCGCCGGCTGCAGAACGCGAATACCGCTTAAACTGGCCAATATGAGATTTGAATTCGCTGCCTCGACAGCGGACGTCAGGACCGTTCCGGTGTTATCCTTCAGTGGGGCAAAGCTCTGACCGTCATCGCTGCTGGTATAGATAAGACCGTTTTCCGATAGCAGCACGATCAGCCCGGAAGAGAGCTGCAATCCGTCGGTCAGATCCGATTGCGTTGAAATAGTGATCGGCGTCCAATCCTTCCCCTGATCGGTACTGCGATACAGAGCGCCAGCCACGCCGTAGGCCACCAACGAGCCCTTATTGGTGGCAATCACCCCGAACAACGTCGAAGTTGATGGCGATGGAACGACCGTGAAACCGCCAGTATCATCCATGAGGAAGAGATCCCCCGCTTCGCCGGCGACATATGTGCCCGCAGCCGTATGGGTGACGCTGTATAGATTATGGCTGATCGGGTCCGGCACGGCGAGGCTGCAATCATGCCAACTGCTTCCGCCATCGGCCGTGCTGACGCAGATCCGGTAGGCCCCAAAAATCGTCACGTGCAACGGGTCTTGCGGGTAGACCGCCAGCAGCGGCTTGTCCGGGCCGGCAGCCGTGAAGATGTTCGCCCGCCGCACGGCCCGCTGGCTTTGCGGCGAATCCGGCGAAGCGGCCGCGGTACTCGTCGCGTTCGCCAGGATCAGCTTATTGATGTCGACACCGGTAAGCTGACGGGCCCAGCTCTCCCCGCCATCCGTGGTGTGGAGAATGACGCCGAAGGCGCCCACCGCCCAGCCGATCTTCGGCGTGGCAAACGCGATGTCGGTGATCGTCAACGTTACCGGCACGCGCGCCTGGTGCCAGGTCACGCCGTTATCGTCGGAATAGGTGATAATGCCGTGCGCGCCACCGGCGACGAGCCGATCTCCGGCGCGGGTGATCGCGATAAGCTCGCCCCCGGATGGATTACCTATTTGCGGCGCCGGCGTGATCAAATTCGAATAAGGCGTGTCTTGCTGCGCCGCAGCACAGATTGGGAAAGAGGCCAGACTGATCAGTAGAAAAGGCAGCGCGAAGCGTCGGTACTGGAAGCGTAGGTACTGGTAGAACATCATCGGCTTTCATCGCAAAAACATGTCGTTATTTTGGCCTGAAACAGCTCGCCGGACGCTTTGCCCGCGGGCTTGGCGTTGCACGCCGTCAGGGCCGGCTCCAGACCGGCGGCGAAAGCTGCCGATGCGATCCCGTTTGCGGTTATATCCGCGATCCTGGCCATCACAGATGTTAAAAACCTGCGCCGGCCCGGCAAGGCCAAACGGCCGAAGAATCCGAGCTAAGGAAAAGCTTTAGCATGAAGCGCATGTCCACCCCTTGAAAACGATTTCTTCCCGATACCCGTTGTTCTTTATTAAAACGGCCGCCTCACGACCCCAGTTCATATTTCAGGGCAGGCGCCCTGAAATATTGGCCGGGCTTTATCAAGGCACACCGGCTAATCGCCATATACGTAGAATAAAGTCAATATCATCGTGAACATTAGTTATCTTGGGCGGATTTACCGTAGAATGCGTATATACTAGCCAAACATTTTGCAATCATGCGAGGCACATTCCGAGCATTGCCCGGCTCACTGCCGTGGACTGACGGCCCCCTGGCTCGGACCTGCGCATCGGTAGCTGGGCATGCCGCCACCGGTACGCGATTGCTGGCTACGAAATGCACCGCAAACAACGGCCGAAGCGCACTGGCAATTAAGCTTGGCCTATTGTAGACGCCGGTCGTCAATAACTTCCATAAAACATCAAAAACAGCGCTGCGTAGCTGACGGAGTTGCAACGTGACCGGTATTTTCTCCCCCGTCCGCCTCGGTGATCTGCAGCTCTCCAACCGAATCGTCATGGCGCCGATGACACGGGACCGCGCGGGGCCGGGGGATGTGCCGACAGCGTTGATGGCCGAGTATTATCGCCAGCGCGCTTCGGCCGGGCTCATCGTTACCGAGGGCACCCAGCCCTCGCCTGCGGGCAAGGGATACTGGCGCACGCCCGGCATCCATTCGTCAGCACAAATCGAAGGCTGGGCTCGCGTCGCGGCAGCGGTGCATGGCGAGGGCGGAAAACTGGTCATGCAGCTCATGCATTGCGGCCGCGCCAGCGTGAAAGCCAACAAGGATCCCGACGCGGAGACCGTGGCGCCATCGGCAATCCGCTGCCCCGATCCGATTCCTGGCCCCGATGGGGTCCCGGTTCAGCCCGACCTGCCACGCGCATTGGAGACCGCGGAAATTGCCGGCGTCATCGCCGAATATGTGACGGCTGCAAAAAATGCGCGCGCCGCCGGGATAGACGGCGTCGAACTGCATTGCGCATCCGGCTATTTGCCGATGCAGTTTCTCTCCACCAACACCAATCATCGCACCGATCAATATGGCGGAGATGCCGGCAACCGCGTGCGCTTTGCGGTCGAGACCCTGGCCGCGCTGGCCGCGGCCATCGGCGCCGGCCGTGTCGGTTTCCGCATTTGCCCCGGCGTGAAATTCAACGGCATGGCGGACGCCGACCCGGTCGAGACCTATACGACGCTGTTGCGCGCCGCCGACGGTCTTGGGCTGGCTTACCTGCACCTCATTCACATCCCGCTCGATGGCATCGATGCGCTGGAAATGGTCCGAGCCAACTGGCATGGCGCGGTGATCGAGAATGGCGGTCTCACCTTGCAGTCCGCCAGCGCCGTCCTGGCGGCGGCGAAGGCCGAAGCGGTCTCCTTCGGCCGCCCCTTTATCGCCAATCCGGACTTTGTCGCCCGGCTCAAATCCGGCGCCGCGCTGGCCGCCGCGAACCCGGCCACGATCTATACCGGAAGCGGTGACGATCAGCGCGGTTATACCGACTATCCGATGCTTGGCTGAACCGGCTGAATGCCAAGCACGCCGGGATCGCCCCGGTGCATGATCCAGCGCACATCGCGCCGCACAATCAGCCAGCCCGCAGCGTGCTTTTCCCAATGGTCAATGTAGTCGCCGTGGGAATCGTAGAAGCGATTCTGCATCCCGGCGGCGCCCTGATGCCGGGCCTGCACGTAACTCCGCGTCAGCGCTGTTCTACCGTCAATCTGTAGCTCGATCGAACCAAGAAGATGCTGGGTGGGCCCGCAATAATCGAGATATTTGCGGAACTGCGCCAGCAGCGCCGGCAAGCCGTGCTGCTTGCCCTCACCATAATCGAAACTGATTTCGGGTGCGAAAATACTTGGTACCGCTTCCCAGTCCCGCTGATCGAGCATGCGCGCGAAGCGGCTGAGCTGATTGGTCAGCGCCAGATGATCCGCCATCATCGTGACGGCTGCCGCTGGCCCGCAACAGCGCCCTGGTTGTTGATCTTGTTCTCTGGAAGCATCCTCACCCCCTGCTGTTCTTAGCCGTTTTATTTAATCACTGAGCCGTTGGTTGGTACCGCTGACCAACACCGCGCGCCAGGAATATCAGCTTGCGGGTTGTTTTCAAACCAACTATGAAGACCCGATATCGTAAAAAAAATGGCATTTCTTTTCGTGTTCTGAAAGTGGAACTGGCAGATACGGCCTAACATGCTTGGTTTGCATGAAAAAAAGCGGAGGGACGATTGGCGACAAGTAATACGGACGACAAGCTTGCCACGGCCACGAACGGTCAATGTCAATGAACAGTGAAGCAAGGGAACGCCGCGTAGCCGTGGTAACAGGCGCCAGCCGCGGCGCCGGCGCCGGCATCGCGCGTGCGCTGGGCGGACTGGGATACACGGTCTACGTCACCGGCCGTACGCTCAAGGAAGGCGATGCGCCGTTGAGCGGCACCATCGGCGGCACCGCGCAGGCGGTAACGGCGGCGGGCGGGCGCGGCATCGCCGTCGCGGTCGACCACACGCAAGACGCCGAGGTCGCGCGGTTGTTCGAACGGATTGCGCAGGATGAGGGCCGGCTGGATATTCTCGTCAACAACGCCGCCTCGATCCACGATGAGCTGATCACGCCCGGCGGTTTCTGGGAGCGCCCATTGGCGCTGGTGGATATCCTGGATGTCGGATTGCGGTCCGGCTATGTTGCCAGTTTCTATGCCGCGCCGCTGCTGATCAAGACCGGCGGCGGCTTGATCGTTTTCACCTCCTCCTTCGGTTCCGTATGCTACATGCACGGGCCCGCTTACGGTGCGCAGAAAGCCGGCATCGATAAATTTGCCGCCGATATGGGCGTCGATCTGAAAGACCATGACGTCGCCGCGGTTTCCATCTGGATGGGCCCGCTGAAGACCGAACGCTCGGCGAACGCGATCAAGGAGCGGCCGGACCAATACGAGCAAATCATGAAACACGCCGAAACGCCGGAATTCACCGGCCGCATCATCGGCGCCTTGCACGGCAGCCCGGAGCGGATGGCGCTGTCCGGCCAGACGCTGATCGGCGCCGAGATCGCGGAGACCCTCGGCATTGAGGATTTGGAGGGCAAAAAACCACCCTCCTA
>Ga0116231_10013001_pt1 | contig 11902 bp, 5 predicted proteins | sample S1TSphgellanicum_2_FD_89695 | JGI IMG/M metagenome (GOLD analysis project Ga0116231, IMG submission 89695) | Host-associated microbial communities from peat moss isolated from Minnesota, USA - S1T2_Fd - Sphagnum magellanicum MG | ecosystem: Host-associated > Plants > Peat moss > Unclassified...
AACTTATTTCGTGTGAATCTGCATCCAAAAACCAACCACAAGAGGTTAGTTTAGCATTCGGGACACCCTTTGGTGTTGGGACTTGCCACGGGCACTTGGACACACAAGACTCAGCACGGCCCGGACTCGGGGGAAGCCACCACCTTCCCCCTTATAGTATTCTCTACGGCTGGTCGCGGAGGTTACATCCGAATGGCACATTTTGTTGGGACTCCCGAAATGGAATCCCAAAATTGTCCCAGCTGGACTCCCGGAACTGTGAACGACCATATCTCCTCGCCCCGAACTCGGATCGGGACGAGTCTTGAATCAAAGTTGTAGCTCCCGTCAAGATCTTTCCAACGCCGTGTCGCACTCTCAATTCGGACTTCGGGAACAGGTCGATTCCCGACTTTTAGTGGTCGGGAGTCAAATTGCCAGTTTGACTCCCGACCCTTCTTTTGCCCATAACTTGGGCTGCAGATGTCCGAATGGCCAATGCGAGGCCATTTTCGATATCTACGTTTCAAGAACTTTCCAATGACACCAAGAACGCCTCAATGAGAGGTGTTTTGGACCTTGTTGTTGAGCTCTGAACATTCGGGAGTCCCGGCGGACTCCAAACCTCCAACTTTTCCAAGTGTTGGGCTTCACCCCCACGCTTGGCCAAAGTGGGGTTGCGACAAAATGTCACACAAATTTCATCTTCTTATAAATTTGTGTGTCAAATGTGTTTTTTATGCATGACATCAATGCATGAAATGTATTAATTATGGATGAACGAATTTTGTATGATTTTCATTTCTAAGTTGTGAAATGTTAAGTTTGTGTTGTAGGTGAAGTTCCAATTGGATTAACACCCACGAAATGGGACTATGGTATGCATAGGACCAAGCGATTCAAATGGGAAAGTAATTCCCTTTTGCAAATGTGGATGGATGGATGAATACATGTGGTGTTTTGCCTATAGAAATGTGACGGCCTTGTGCAACATGTTCACGAGGGATTGAGCCATTTGGGGTTTGTTAGATTTATGATTGGTCCCAAACATAATACAATTGGCAATTAAGGATGCAGTTACAAGTTTAACATCTTAAGTCTTAGTGTTTAGTGTATGACCAAATGCAAGCAACATTCAACATGCCTACACCTCAATTATCACCATTGCCCCTCATGGGGTTTAGGTATTGGTGGTGTTTAGATTTTGTTAGCCCATTAAGTTTGACAACATAACACAATTTGTATGTTTTGGTTATGATTAAGCACCTCTCGAAGAGGCTAAAGTTGATGTCATTCTGAATCACAATAATGAAAGTGTTACTTATGCATTTTTGGATAAATTATTCAATAGATTTGGGGTTTTAACACCCAAGATACTCACCGACCAAGGTATGAAATTCCATGAGGAGTTTTAAAAGTTATGTGAAAAGGCACTAATTGACATTGCATAAACTCATGAAACCATCCTGAAGCAGACAAGTCAGTTGAATGGATTGTGCAAATGGTGAATCAACATTGGTGAAATATGCATTCCAAAAGGGCCATATTCAAAATTGGGACTTGTAACTAACATGATTAGTTATGGGGTATAAATTCATTTTATATACCTTCCATTCATTTTTTTCGCAATATTTTTTATTGTTTAGTCATGAATTCTAATTATTAGTTTTAATCCAACAAGATGCAATGGCAATAATAAGCTTGGATGATCTTAATGTGTGGATTTAGAATGTGAATAACAAGCTACCTTATTCTAATGTGTTGTGCCCATGGCTATGGAAACTTTGGCACTTGCCCAACATCGGAATAAAGTGAATGCACAATCAACTAGCTCAATATCAACAAAAATTACACTCCTTTTATAAGTCCATACAAGATTATTTAAAATGATTCAAATGGACATGATTGTTACTTTTTTAAATGTTATTATTTTAGTCTTTGAATAATACATGTTTAGTCACCTACAAACCTTCCCAAATTTATATGAAAACTTGTATTTAATGAAGCTAATGTCATTTTTAAATTTGGAAGCTTTAAAAGGAGAACCCACAAAGTCCATATGAATAATGACCCGTGTAAAGCTTTCAAAAACATATTTTTTGGGACAAAGAAATTGAAAAACAAACAAAAATTGCAATTCACATGGACTTATGAAAATATGATCAAATGTTAACCATTCAAAAGTCTTTAACTATTAAATGGTCAAGGTTTTCCAAAAAAAGATTCCTCATATGAATTTATCCTTTTGTATTACATCATATATTGAATTCCAATAACAAATTTGGAATGTGAATCAATATAATATTTTCCATTTTGTGATGTTCCAATCATATGACTAGTCCATATTTTTTAATTTCAAAAGTCCACTACTACTAACAAATGAATTTTCTATCAATAAATAACCACATAATTCTTTCCATAACGAAGTTGTAAGTTTAGATCCAAATACCAAATAGTATATCTAAGGATATATTAATCACCAAATGCATTTGAATAAAGGGTACCCAGGGGAAAAAAATCATTTCGTCACAAAAGTGAGTCATTTGATTTTACATCTCCTCAATACATTGCATTATGCCATTATTCATGAAGGTGATTATCAACCTTGGATTTGTAAAGTCGAGCCATGGGATTACATGTATGTGCAATACATTGATTACTTTGAATGTGACTATAAAATGTTTTATTTTTCAAATGCAGAAGTTTCTACCTTTTAGAGTGTTATTGTTGGAGGGTTGAAATGGTCAGATATGGAAGGACCATGTGTGTAATTATGTGTCATACCAGCTTCCCAATGTGAATGGCCAAATTTATCCATCTTTAATAGTGGTTCATGTTGACCTATGATGTATGTTATGTGGGTAATATTTCAGAGCCACCATTATGTTGATTTGTGATTAGTGTTTTCGGGGTTGGCATATGCGATGTTTTATGCCACTTTTGGAAGAAGTGTTAATTAGCAAATGGTGTTGCCTTAAGTGCACCAAATAGACTTAGGTTCTTAAGGTTGGATAATAAAATTAACTCACTAGTAAAAAAAACCCCCTTTTGCAACTATGTTTTCAATTACATCTTGATTATAAAACATAGTTGAAGATGACAAAAATAGTTACAAAGTAGTTTTTACAACTAAAAAATATTTTTCTCAACTACAAACCAAAAAAATTAACAAATACAAGTCAACAATGACATTCTAGTTGAAAATGTTTGCCACATGTCAACACCACATCAATAGCCATCACCAACCATTTTAGTTGCAAACTATCTTACCAACCTTGTCATGAAATGTTATCAACTTCCTTCGACTAGTGGATGAACTCCATCCATTGATTGCATATGACATCATCAAAATATTCAGTTGCAATTTTGACTACATTTCAACTATGTCAATTTAACCAATGATGTGGTGACACATGGCACATTCAAAGCATTCCACCATTGATTACCCATAGTAGAAATTAAGTCAAGAGGTCAATTATGTTGCAATTACAATGGTGAGATGACATGTGTTGTAATTTAATAAGGTTTAGGGTGGACCAATAGTTTAATGCCACTTGGCATAACCTAAGCCTATAAACATACATGGTGCCTAATCATAGGCAACCACTTAATTACCAAGGGATGGGTTAGGTCTAAAACTTTGCCCCCTTGTCTAAGCTTAGATTAAAGTTAGACCTACGCACCTAAGCTAAAGCTAAACATAGGCATTAAGTTAAGACAATACCTAAGATACAAATAAAGTCCTATTCATTTAACTTAGCCTTTAAGGTTGGGCATTTTTTATTTGCTCATCCCAAATGGCTATAACATTTTCATGTTTACTTTGGTTCTCCCTACTCCTAGCGCATTTGGTTATATAGTTTAGATTATCAAAATGGAAGCCAAACCATATCGGACAAATATTTGAGTTTCCACCATGGGAAGACAAACCTAACAACACACATAGGCCTACAACTACAAACTTATAGATCTTTGTCATTTCTTGTCTAATTTGAATGATGTAAAAAGTTACGAGAATGTTAAGGCAAACTCCACATTATCTCTTTGATCTCTAGAAGAAAAGGAGCAACACAAAAGAAGCATAAAACATGTCAAAATCAGATAAGGTGTTTATCCCAAAAATGACCCATTATTTTATATTATCATATATTATTCATTTTTTATTCAATTTGAGTGATCTAAAGAGCTATGGGTGCACCAAGTTAAGCTTTACTATAGTTCTTTAAGCTTCAAATGCAAAGAACCAATGGAGAAAAACCACAAAAAACATAAATGTACTAAATTGGAATGTGTGAATTTTATGCCTATGACTGAACACTTACCTCACCTACTTTCAATGCCCATATCGTTTTCATTTTTTATCTATTTTGAAGGTGAAGCATGCTAAATGTACTTGGTAGTCTACTTGTCAAACTAACAAAAGGTAGAACCAAAACCCATCACAAAATTATTATACATGCAATCTTTTTAGTTGAATGATTATTAATAAGATATATTTTCATTATTATGCATTTATTTAAAACATCACATTGTAAAAGCAGGTTTTAAATATATTTTTCTAAATGTAACTAACTTTGAAAGCTTATTTTTTGTAGTGTAATATTTGATTCAAGTAAGTATATTCTATCAAAAAGAAAGTAGATGGGTTTTTGGTGATGTCTTTTAATACACAATGGTCTTTATGTTGTAACTTCATACATGTTTGTTTCATTAAATTTTATCAAATTCTATCACAATATGGCATAATTTGTTCTGATGGGATTTTGCCACCTAGCATAATTTGGGGAAAATTCATGAAAGTTAAATTAAATATTGGCCAAAATCAATTTAAATCAATATCTAGGTAGGTAGGTAAAATTAGGTAGACCCACCTACCTACTTACGTTAAATAGGTAGGTGAATTAGGGGGTAAAAACATAAATATTTTTATTTCATTTTGGTTTTATCATTTAAGGTTAAGCTTCTTTGATTGGTTCATCCCAAATGGCACATGTTTTAAAATATGAAATGTAAGACAACATTTTCCTCATATAACTTACAAGATGGAAATGGAGGACAAAACGTATTCGATAAACTTTTTAATTACAACCTAGTTTGCAACTAGAAGTTAGTTAGTTGCAAACTAGGTTGCAACTAGAATCTTTATCCCATTTCCTTTTCTTCATTAGTAAATTTTTAATTATATAATTAAAGAAGTAAGTAACCATCAAACTAATTAGCTAACTAATTCTCCAGCCACCAACTAATTACTTGTACCCACTTCCCAACCTACCTACTATACCTATTATTCCCTATTACTACTAATAAGTTAAGAGTAATAAAATTTCAACAAATTCTAAATATTTTATTTAATAATAATTAAATATTCAATTAAAAAATAATAATTAGCGATTTTATAAAATATTATTTAATATTTTAAATTAATTAATTAATAACTATTAAATAGCTAATAGTTTTAATTAAATAATTAACTTGTAATTATTAATGGTTATTACTTCATAATTGATTAAAAAAACACTCTTACCTTGAAATCAATGGACAATAATTTGAAAAAGTATTTGAACTTTTTACACATGGTGTTTATCCCACTTGTTCAATGACATTAAATGCTTTCCAAGAAAGTAGTCATGATGATTCGACAACTTGTATTTTGGAAAACACTTAAAATTGAATGATAAAATAATCTTACCTTGAAATCAATGGACAAGAATTTGCAAAAATATATTTGAAATTTACACATTATACCTATCCCATTTATTCAATGACATGAAATGTTGTCCAATCAAGTAGTCATGATGATTCAACACCTTGTACTTTGGACAACACTTATAATTGAATGACAAATCATTCATACTTTGATATTATTGGACAAGAACTTGTAGAAGTACTTGAACTTTTATGCATTGTACTTATACTAGTTGTTCAATGACATGTAATGTTTTCCAAGCAACACAATAACACATTTTGGGTTTTGCAACTTGCCTTTATGACTATGTGTTAGTTAAAAAGGACATTTGTAATTAATGACTATTGAGTTGCTAAACCCATGTCCTTTCACTCATTTAGTTGCAAAGGACACGTAGTTGCAAACCTAGCTATTTTATCAATTAGATCTTTTTTTTAATTCGTATAATATTGAAATTCCATGTCACCATTGACCTTGGTTTGATGTGTAAAGTGCATATAATTTCAACTTGGTTGTTTTACTCAACTAAGGACACCTTGATAAATAGATGACTTGTGTCAAAAATCTATAAACACATGTTCAATTATGAGTCATAACACATGAACAAAAGTCAACTTAGTTAGCCTAAATAGTGTAGGTTATTTAACCTAGGTTAAGTGGCCGAGGTTAAAAATAATTAAACCTTGGCTTGGTAACCTAGCCTAAACTAGGTTACCTAACCTAAGTTAAATGGCCTAGGTATCATAAGTTGCAAGAACAAGGATTTGAACCCCTCACGTCCACTTTGGGGTTCAAGTCTTCATCCATTGCACTACCACATTTTTAAATATTAAATCTATTAAATATAAAATTATTAAATAAAAAAAATTTAACCTCAAATTAAATTAGGCCACCATGGGTTGACATAGGTCAATCTACCTACTATTACCAACTTAGCTTAGGTTAACCTAGGCCTCCTTAAGTTGATTTAGGATGAGTTAAGTCAACCTATACCTACAAGCCTAGCCTAGGTTAACCTAGGCTAGGCTTGTAATTAACTTAGGCCTCCTTATTCTAAAAGTAAATTAACTTAGTTTAGCCAAGCTAAGCTAAACCTATGTTAATTTAGGGTAGACCTAGATTAAATTAAGTTAATTTAGGTTAAACATATATTAAGTTAGTTTAAACATGGCTAAACATGCCTAAATATGGTTAACTAATTCAAAACATAATTATTTAAAGTAAACATAATTAAAGTAGCATAAATGAAACTAAACACAATTACTTAGCTAAACATCGTTAAACATGGTTAAACACTTTAAAACACAATTATTTAGGCTAAGCATGGTTGAATTTTTTAATGTATAATTAAATTAATATAATTTATATTTAAAACAATGATTAAAGCTAAACATGACTAATTTAACATAAACAAAAATAAACATAATTTTTATGCTAAACCTAGTTAAACAATGATAAATTAAGCTAAATTTGAATATTTAGGTTATATTTGGTTAAATTTGGCTAAATTATGATAAAATTATAAACCAAACTAAGTTATTTAAATTAAATTTGGCTAATAAAATGATTGGTCCTATGCAATTATAATTGTTTTTTTAATCATTTTTGTTTGTTGGATGAGTCATAAGGTTGACTACTAGTTTTTTAAAGACATTTTTAATCATTTCTTTAATTGTGTTAATATTGTAGTTGCATTAGACAAATCGTAAAATACATGTTTTGGCATTATGAACATTTTTGACCAATCAATAAATGTAATTTGATTGAAATTAGTGTTATGAATCATTAGATTGATTTCTAATTGCTAAAACCATTCTTAGTCATTTTTTTAGTCATGTTGGACATTATAGTTGTATAAGACAAATTGTAAAATACATGTTTTGACATTATGAACATTTTTGACCAATCAATAAATGTGATTTTATTAAATTTAATGTTATGAATCATTAGGTTGATTACTATTTGTAAAAGACAATCTTAATCATTTCCTTAATCGTGTTGGACATTATAGTTGCATAGGACAAGTTGTAAAAAACATGTTTTGGCATTATGAAGATTTTTGACCACTCAATAAGTGTAATTTTATTGAAATTAATGTCATGAGTTGTGAGGTTGACAGGTGTCATAACTCACAATGTCATTAATGTCATAATAGTCAACCAAAGTGGGAGTTCATTTGGGAGTGTGGAGGTTCATTCCCTCACACTCTCCTACATTCCTAGGAGCATGAAATGTGACTCATGGGCTTCACTCTTGGTTCGCACTTTTGCAAACCCTTGCCTTGGTCACAAGCCCAAAACTAGGGTTGCAATAGGTTTCATTAGTTACTGGAGTAGGAAAGTAATTAGACTACTTTCACAAGGTTGAATTATTTTCTTTACTTATATTAATTTGGTTATTTGTGATTTGGTCTTTAGTTAAATACCTTGGTGTTAATGGTTTGACTCTCTTTTCTTCATTGCACAAGTTTGTGTATTTCATGTGATAAGAACCTTGAGAAGTTATTGATGTTATGTTTCATGTTATGAACATCATGTTTTAGTTTCCTTTTAATAAATATTTATGTTTGCACTCGATTAGATCTCCTATTTATTAACAATAGTTACAATTTTAATTCTCCATAATTGAATCAACATTTTAGTCACGTAAAACCTATTTCTTCAATCTTTAAAGATTATTTTTTCATGCCACAAAGTTTTGGGTTCAAAATAAGTTATTCATTATTACACATACCAATTCTAAAATTTTCTTGCCTTTTCATTTCCAATTTTTTTGAATTTCAACAATGTTGTTAGATTTTATATTGGATGTATTGAATATAATCAACTTTTAAAGGTGTCGAGTTCATGTCATTGGAACTTAATTTGGACCTTGGTGTACTTCACAATGTCATTTCCTCTTCATCATTCAAATTTATCATTGCATCTTATAGGCATGTTGCAACTATAAGCATGGTTTCTTTTTTATCATTTGTTTCTATCATTCCTTTTTTCTGGGCATGTTAGAAAATTTAATTCTTCCACCATCATTAATAGTAAAATAATTGGCCAACATCAATTGGTCCATTTCCCTATTGTATGTAAGTACATGCGACTTGTATGGATCATCCTACGTGTCAATATCGATTCTTGGCAATTTTTGTTGACACATTCCCAAGTCCCTAGTTAGCCCCAAATTGGAGCTAGGTTACTCAAGTTGCGGAATTGTGGGGGACTCGAGGCACGCTCCCAGCTTTTAGCACTAAAAGGGGGTAGAGGGGCGTGCTGGAGCTCCGGGATGGGGCTAGGAAGAAATGACAAGCTATTCACTTACGTGAACTTGCATCAAACCAACCAACAAGTTGGTTAGTTCACATTCTAAAGCACCCTTGGTGCTAAGACAAGCCACGGGCAACTCTGGACTCACTTGACTCACCATGGCCCGGACTCGGGGCAAGCCACCACCTTCCCTCATATAGTATTCTTTGTGACTCTCCACCGCATTTGCATCTGAATGACACTTTTTCCCGAGACTCCCAAAGTGGAGTCCCGAAACTGTCCCGGTTTGGACTCCTGGGACTTTGGGCGTTCATAATTTCTCACTCCCACCTCCGATTGGGATGAGGTCTAAAGCGAACTTGTAGCTCTCCTTGAGAGCTTTCCAATGGTGTATCACACTCCACTTGCACCCACCAGGATCGGGTCGATTCCCGACTTTTAGTGGTCGGGAGTCAAACTGCCAGTTTGACTCCCGGCCCTTCTTTCAACCATAACTTGTGCTATGGATGTTCAAATGGCTCATGCGAGGCCATTTTGGACATCTACACTTCAAGACCTTTCCAACGGTATAAATAACATATCAATGCAAGGTGTTTTGACCCCTACAATTGCATTCTGAATTTTTGGGAGTCCCGGAGGATTCCCATTTTCGGGAGTGTGAGTGACAACCTCACACTTCCCTCAAAGTGGGGTTGCGACATCACATTTCCTTCAAAATGGGGTTGCGACATTTGTAGTAAGATTGACTTGTTTATTTTATTGTCCACCTAGAGTTCAAATAGGTAATCACATTGTCGATGAAATTGTGTTTTGTAATTTCGATTCGTTGAATGTGTTGGCCATGGATTGTGTTTCTAAGAGGTTGTTGCAAGTTATTTAGAAACTCTGAAATAAACAATTTTTTCATCGTCACATATATTTTGTAATCCTACAAGTGATTAAAATATGCCCAGAATCCATCTTAGTTTGATACTTTGCACCTAGACTTTTCAACTTGTTTTAATCTACAAACATGTAGAAGTTTAAGTTTCGTGGTGTTTGACAAAAGTGTTTTGGATATGGATATTATGACATGTTGTTAATAAACAAACTTTAAACTTGATTATTTTGATTATTCATTTTAATCTCATAGAAGAAATTAAACTAAATGTCCAAAATAGACCATAGTTACAAACATTTGCATTTTGTGACATATTTGTAGGCATCCAATCAATTTGTGCATTTATTGTTGTCATGAATGTGATGGATTTTTATTGGACTATTTACATGGGACTAGTGATGTTAAAACATTTATAAATGGCAAAACATCTCCATATGTCTTAATAACCACAAAATTTGTTTGAAAATTTAGTTTTAAATCCTATGAAAATCTTAGCACACATATTTATTAGTCTTCATTTACAATATTTGTTTTTTTTATCCAACCAGTTTGATTACCTTACAAGTTTACCCTTTGTTGGTCCCATTTTATTTCAGTGGATTTTGGACTTTTGACTCAAATCATTATGTCTAATATCTAATTTTATGTATGTAATGGGAGATCACACACATTGGAGCCATTGCAATTCTTGCAATTAAGAGCTATTGAATGCCATGTGGCCTTGTGGATACCTTGGTGACATGGAAGAACATTTTATTATGTAAGATAATACTTTTCCACATCACCAAAATTTGTCAAAAATATATACCTTTTGATGTGGACAAAATTTATTGAAAATATTTTTTCATGCTCACAACGGCTCATAGTCACATGTGCTCACGAGACATCCCCCAAATGTAATAACTTCTGGTCTTGGGCATGGGTTTGGGACAAAATGGCCTTAAGATGCTTGGATATGATGATCGAGGCCTTTTCAACTGGACAAAGGTGGGTATGGAACATGTCCTACAACTCCAAGCCAAAAGAATCTTTTGGTGCCTAACCCAAAGCCTAAGCTAAATTTCATAGTGTTACCATGCTTTCATGGATGACCTTGGTGGATGTAGTATGTACGATGAAAAATAAGGATGAAAATTAGACACTCGTTCCCAAGACCATGTTCCCAATGAGCCTATGCTACCAAGGGCCCCAGAAAAAAAAGCATAGGGGCCTAGGGCATGACAACGACAGAATCGGCAACATGTTCAGGGATCCCAACCAAGGGAATCTTCTTTTGAGGTTTGCCAACAACTTTGTTGCGTTCTCACATTCCTGGGCCTTTCTGAAATTCCGTATGAATGGAAGTGCAAACGGAGTGTCGGAGGGGGTGCGGTGACGGAGCACAAGTGCGCTCTGTTGTTCTCTGGCTTCCTTCCTGCTGCTGTTCAAGCTTTGCTTTCAGAGTACTAGTAGTGCTTTTAAACTGTTATTACTTTTGTCTGAGTTCCTGTTCAGGTGTTCACGTTGGTTAGGCCAAATGATTGTTTTTGAGCAGAACGTAAGAATTTTGCTTCTTCTTTTGGCCGAGCTAGTCACAAGGCTAAAAAAAGGGGGGGGGGGCGGCGACTACGAAGCTATCGCGAGGAAAGCTATTCCCCCACGATTGCCGCGCTGACAAGCTAACGGGCAGATGTGATACATTCCGTTGGCCTGTCCTGAACCTAGTCTTTTGAGTCATGTGCGGGGGTCACGTCTGTGTGTTTGTTTCCGCACGCTAAATCTGTGCTCTAGATATTTGCATGAGAATGGTAAATAACGGACGCAAAAGTTGCCAAGACTTTTCGTCAGGTCCTTCATGATCAAGGCAAGTGCAGTGATACAGAGATTCTGAGGTTTGCTTGCTTGCCTTTTTCCTTTTTTTTTCACTCCCTGTTTTTGTTTGTTTGATTTGTTTTTAATTTTTAATTTTTAATTATTTTCCGGGCCGGGGGGGGGGAGAGGCCGGGGAGGGGAAAGGGGGGGGGGGTGGGATTCTTGGCTTTCACGTATGAGGCAGACCCTCATTTACCCAGTCTTTGAGGCCTGTCTGTTAGGCCGGGGGGGAAGGAACACAAATTCCTT
>Ga0116231_10013003_pt1 | contig 11901 bp, 15 predicted proteins | sample S1TSphgellanicum_2_FD_89695 | JGI IMG/M metagenome (GOLD analysis project Ga0116231, IMG submission 89695) | Host-associated microbial communities from peat moss isolated from Minnesota, USA - S1T2_Fd - Sphagnum magellanicum MG | ecosystem: Host-associated > Plants > Peat moss > Unclassified...
ATAATAAATAAATTTTTATTTATTATATTTAAATTCTGTTCAATTTATCGTTCACAACTAAAGGATTATTTTTTTCTAATATCTTCTTTTGTTCTTTTTGATAATCATAATTACATTCATGTGAGGTCGGATATCGATGGGTTATACATAATGTCATCTCTGGATTACATTTACAATTAAATTTAATCAAACCTGTCTTTTTATTACATACTTTACATCTATCACTTATTATATTTTTCTTTTCCGCACTATTTGACATTATTATCGGTAATTTAATTTCAGGTGACACTGCCACATCAACTTCATCTTTCTTTTTATTTTTAGGAATATTTATTACTGGTTTTTCATAAATTGTTGGCATTCTATTATTAGGTTAGAAGTTATTTATTTAAGTAATTATAGAATCAATTTTTTATAATGTTAATATAGATTTAATTACATAATTCCTTAAATGTTTCATTCCATACCTTCATCGCTTGTCCTTCTTTGATATAATCCGAATCAATCGCTTGTTGTAATGATAAAGCAATCGCTCTACATCTACATCCTTTATCACATGTTGGATGACCTTCATCATCTCTACTACCAATTGTTTTAAGCATTTGATTAGTAAAATTGGTTTTTGGTTTCTCGAATGGGAGAGGAGAACCATATGGTTGTGGAACATTTGATTTCACCGTATAGACAGAATACGGTGTTTCAACAGCCGATTGACAAACTTCATCAACTTGCGCTGGATAAGTAGCATTAGATGAATCATCCTGTTCTTGGTTTTTAGGTTCTTGTTTCTTGGGTTCTTGTTTCTTGGGTTCTTGTTTCTTGGGTTCTTGTTTCTTGGTTGCTTTGGATATATTCTTTGCCGGTGGACTAAATGCCTCTGTATTTTGATTAGTATATAATAAATATAAAACAGCGACGATAATTAAAAGAAATATTACAACGTCTTGCATATATCATTATATTATATAAAAAATTATTAATAATTGGAATATTTATTACATTCTGGATATGCCTTTTTCCATATATTATACGCATATACTGGATCAAAATAATTATTCCATGTACCAAATTTTAATGTTTTATCTATTGCAGCACATTGACATTCTCTATCGCATTTTGGATCATTTTTTATAGATTGTCTATTGCATTTTTTGGTATTTCTACGAATAGTATATATATCAGAAATATCCCAATTGGGACTATCATTAAAGTATTCAGTACTTGATTTATTATAACATATAACAAATAATATTATAATTATTATTGCAATCGCTAATTCGTACATATAAAATATATTAGATTTTATTGGCAATCAGGATATACCTTTTCTTTTATCTCATTCGCATCAGCTTGGGTTATTGATCCCGAACTTACTCCATCTTGTAAATAATCATTTACTTTACTACATTTAGTATCATCGTCTGGAATAATTACAGCATATTGAGCCCAATAAGGATACCAATCATAATATCCCCAATAAGGCCAACCCCACCACCATCCAAATCCTGAACCACCATAACCCCCTTGATAATTATTAAACCCTCTATTACGGTTTATTCCTCCATGTGGACCAAATGAATGAGATCCTGATCCACCAAACCCACCTCCATGGCCTCCACCGAAACCACCTCCATGGCCTCCACCACCTCCATGCCCGCCACCTCCTCCAAATGATTCTTTGACAAATCCACACATGTTAATAACCATGATAACTAATAAGGCAACCAAAAAAATAAATAACCATTGATATTGATTCATATATAGTAAAAGATTAGTTAAAAATTATTTAAAGCTATAGTGAATAATAATATTTATAATGGAAAACACACAAATAATTTCAATAGATGACGGCTGTATGGAATCATATCCTTGTCAACATTACGTTGTATTAAAGACGAATAATCTAATTGGTACTAAACTTATGTATATGCAAGAAATATATGAATTATGTAAAAAATATAATTATCCAGTCCCTATGCATATTGAATCTGAATATAAAATTTGGAATAAAATGTAAGATCAAATAATTTAAATATTTAATATATTTGATTTAATTTAAATAAACTAATCCTTGTCCGTCTGCTTTTAGTAGATCGGATACAGTGTATGCAGGTCGCATATCGTAGGGTCCAAAATTATCATCTCTGACTCCACATATATTACTAAAATTTTCTTGACACTGAACATATCTTCCTACTGTGTTTTGATTTGGCATTTTTCTGTAATATGGTATAGGATTGGGATAAAATGTTTGGGGAGGATTATAGTTTTTATTGGCTTGTTCACACTTAACTGTATAGTCCGGAACAGGTGAAATACCACTCCATGGCTGCCAATTACAATCGGAATAGCCACATACCAATTTACCATCTGCATTAAAAAAGCAATTATCGTAGCTCATTATATATAAATACAAGAGAAAATAAATTATATATGCCTATAATAATTCCGTCGCTATTTGATAACCCAAAAATACACCACCATGTAAAGGTGCTGCTCTTAATAATGCAAGAGAAAATCCTTTATACATACCTCTCATCCCTCCTTCTCTAAATACTTTTTTACAGCATTCAATAAATTTAATTTCTTTATTCCCATTCATTTGCATAATCGATTTAATTTTATCTTGTGGATAGATAAATACCCATGCAAGTGATCCTGCTATAGTACCACATAAAAATACTTTTCCATAACTTGGTTTGGGTTCATTAACCAAATAATGATAGGATGAAAAATATATTCCAAATCCAGGTGTTTCTCGAGTGAATGTTGCAGTGAGACCATTAAATAATCCTTTTACTCCAGATAATTTAATAGTTTTCTTTAAACAATCCAATGTATTTTTATATTCATTTATTTTATCATTTTGTAAATTTATTTTTATTCTTTCAATTGGGGCTACAGCAACAGAACACGCTAAACCAGCAAAACATCCAGCAATAAAATGATTCTCAATATGTTTATATACATAATTATATACACCGAATACTATAGTTTTCTCTAATCCAACACCAAATAATGGAGCATAAATACCACGATAGTATGCTTTGATTCCACCTTCTTTATATGTTTTGATAAATGCATCCCATACATTTTTATATGATTTATCAGTTTGAATTTTTACTCGAAGTGTATCGGCTGGATGAGATAAAACTACACCAGTAATTCCTCCAATCGTACCGGGAATTAGAGAATATAAGGATGCTAACCATGGAGTAGTATCCATATAATTTGATAAGTTTATAGGATAAGGTATGTAATAAATAAATCAATTTTTTATGGATCAATTATGCCTGCACTTCTACCAATTCCACATATTGATCCATAAATAAATCAATTTTTTATGGATCAATTATGCCTGCACTTCTACCAATTCCACATATTGATCATTTGGTTTCATTTCATACTTTTTCTCAAATCGTAATCCCATATCATCTACTAAATAATATTTATCACCACTTTTCTCAATAATACATCCCGGACCGCTGAAATGTAAAAAATTATCTAATGCATTCATCTTTAAATATTTTCCATCTACTGTCAAAATTGTTCTAAATCCATATGGTTGGGTAGCAACTTTTAAATCACATGTATTAAGAAAATTACATCCATCTGCTGATACATATAAACTTGTCGTATCACTATCCGGTAATTTTCTATCATTAGGTGAAATGTAAACACTGAATTTAGTATTATTGGAATTTATTACCAAATCATGATTATATCCCCATTCCTCGGTAATTGTTATTTTCACACAATTACTTAATTGAGGTAATTGCACGGTTTTAGGTAATTTCATGAATCCCAAATTTCTAAAACATAATTGTTCGTTTCCACTACCGGAACTCTCGAATTTCATCATCTTTGTTACAATCTTACCATTCTGTACACATTTCTCCACTTGACTATAATCACAATTCATTACATATATTTCATGATCCCAATCCGCATTATCAACTGTATCCTTATGATGATAATGTCTAGTAGGAACAAAATAACGGCCATCTTCACGCATGGAGTGAATATATCCAAATGGATGATATTCCTTTGATTGGTCAAGTATGCAGACCACAAATCCATATCCTTTGCTATAATAAGTTGACATTAATTCTACAACGTCCGGCGTGAAATTAAATACATCGAATTTAAGACGTTTTAAATCAGCCAATGAAAAAGCTACACTGGCTTTATAATTACCTACTTGCGTTACAGGTAATGGTTCTGCATCATCAAGATCGAAACTATTTGCAGTCGCAAATCCCATACTTCTAGCTCTACTAAGTGTTGGGAATAACTTATTTAAATCATGAAATAATGAAGTATAATCTGAAAAATCTACAAATTCAAAATCTTTTGGTTCGGTTATTGGGAAAGGTAGAATCATAGCAACTGGATTATTAGTTTCAACTGTATTCGAATATACAGTTAATTGACTCAATTTATTGTCTTTAATAACTGGAGCAATCCAGATTTTAGTACGAGATACTTCTTCAACTTCTGGAGGAGATATAATGCACATTTTTTAGGAATGTGAACATATATTATTTAAACAATGCATATTTCAATTTTTTATATAATCTAAATATATAATGCAAATATATTGGTTATTAATATTCATAATCGCTATTATTATTGTTTTATCTTATCACGGTATTAAAGAAAACTTCGATGTTAATGGACAATTACAGATGACAGTACCATTCACTCCAACGGTCCCCGATCTTCCCGAGGTTTATGAAGGCACTACACCAGGTACATTATTTGATTTCGATATTCATGAACCATATTGTGATTTTAGATGTCAATGTAGAGCAGTTGATAATATATTGAAACATATGATTGCGGATAATGTATTAACTGAAGAAGAAGCACAGATGATATGGAAACAGGGTAAATTTGATAACTGGTGTAGAGGAGTAGAAATATATTAAACAATACTTTAGATTTTATTCTGATAAAAAAATCTAGAGATATTCTATATAATGAACACATTTCCCAATTACGTTAATTTACAAGGAGATATTTTAGGTTTAATTGGTTCCCTACAAACCGCTGTAAATGGAACTCTACCTACTAGTGGTGTACGACCCATGGTAAATCCTCTACCTGGTTATTCCGGAAATGCAGCTGCCCCTGGTTATACTTTCTCTAATGATGGAACAAGTGGCATGTATTTAGTTGGAGCTGGAGATGTTGGTATTAGTGCTGCTGGAGTAGAAGTAATTGATATACAAAAAACTGCAGTTACATTTAATGCTCCTGTAACTTTTAGCTCACCACCAACATTCACCACTTTATCCGTATCGAATGGTACTGCTATAGCTCCAAGTTATTCTTTTAAGAATGATTCAACTACTGGTTTATATTTAGCAGCTGTAGGTGATTTAGGGATAACGGCAGGAGGTTATGAACAAATTGATTTAGCTTATTCAAGTGGTACATCTACCCTAAAATTGGGAGTTCAAGGTAAATCGACTATTTTACTTGGAAATAATACATCTGGTACAAATATTGATATTGAATCTGGATCAACATCCGGATCTCCTGCTGGATTTATTAAAATTGGTAATAATTCATCAACTACTCAAAGTATTGTAATTGGGAGTGGCTCATCTACTACGACTACAGTTGATATTGAAGGAGGTGGAGGTATTAGTATCGGTACAAATATATCAATTCCACAAACAATCACTATCGGCAATTCAACCAGTTCTAATGCTGTTGATATCGATATCGAAAGTAGTACATCTGGATATCTTAAGATAGGTGCAGGATCAAGTGTACAATCATTAACTATCGGTAACGTAACATCTGGTTCAACAACTACGTTATTTGGAGGTCCAAGTATAAATGTAGGTACTGGAAATACTGCTCAAACAGTAAATATTGGTAATACTATTGGAGCTTCTGCAATAGTTCAAAGAGTTGGTACAGGTAATTATTCACTTGATGGAGTTGCTACTTCAACATATACGATTGGTCCAAGTACTACATCTGGCAATATAACTATCGGAGGTACAGCTCAAACTGGTATTTTAACGGTTGGACAATCATCTGCAATTAATTCTATTTTAATTGGATCAGGATCAGGAGCGACAACAGTTGGTATTGCTAATGGTGTTGGAGGTAATTCGGTATCAATTGCTAACGGTGCAGGAATAAATTCAGTGAATATAGGTACAGCTGCTAGTGTAAATACTGTAACAATTGGATCAACCAGTAGCACATCAACGACAACAATTCAAGCTGGATCTGGATTAATTAATTTAACGCGAACAGTTACAACTAATTCATCATCCGGTGGATATATATACACTGGTATATTAACGGCTACTTCTGGAACTACCACAGCAACATTGAATGGTAAAGTTGGCACAGTTTCATTTACAGGGGGATTTACACTTTTATCAGGATCTTCTCAAACATTTACCATTAACAATAGTCAAGCCGGTTCAGTTGGATTAGTTTCATTGATAATTGGTTTAAATACTGCACAATCTGGAGCATCTATTTTAGTACAATCCGTTACTTGGACATCAGGATCTAATATAGTAGTTACTATATTTAATTATGGAGGTTCATCGTTTACAGCTACACCTACAACAAATATACTTTCAATTAGTTTTATATCATTTAATTAAATATTTTGAGACTTAAGCAATTATAATATCATAATATAATATATTATAATGTCAAATATAACCACTACGATTGATCCCCTTATCAAAAGTTTACAAATGACTTCAAATTATCAAACAATTAATCATCCACTTAATATTACCGGTCAATTAACTTTACCCGATGGTTTGGCTAATACCCCTAGTTTAGTTTTCGCAAATTCTAATAATACAGGATTATATTCATGTATGGATGGGTGTATAAATATGACCTTTAATGGAACATCTAATATAATGTTTGAATCTAATACTATTAATATTCAACAAAGTGGTGGAAGTATTGTTTTAAATAATGGATCTAGTTTAACTATCACCGCTGCAACTATAGCTAATAATGTCACTGTTACAATTCCAGATCCTGGAGTATCAACCAGTTTTCTATTAGGTGCTGCGAATCAAAGTAATTTAACAGGTATAAAAACATTTACTAATAGTTCCGCTGGTAACGGTATCGCTTATAATGGAACACTTACAGCATCGGGAGATATAATGCAAACTATAGAGTTAGATGGTCGTGTTGGAGTTGTACAATTTTTGGGTATAAATAGTACTGCATCAGGACAAGATATTTTAAATGCATTAGTTTTAACTAATTCATATGTGACATCAAATACTATAGGGAATGTAACAATTATAGGACAACAAGTAAATGAAAATGCCTGTTTTTGTATTAAAAATGTTACATTTGGAGCAGGAACAATGACTATAATGTTAACTAATTGTGGAAGTGCTATGACTGGTGGGGGTAATTGGGTTAAAATATCTTTTGTTTTATTTAATTAATTCGTTCATTTTTTAAAAATATTTAGATAATCAAAAATTTATGAAACTATTTTCTAAACATATAATATATATAAATGTCAGCAGCAGGTTACCATAGTCTTAATGCGTATCAAGTAAACGCCCTACAAGGTTTAGTTTCTCCTTCATCTGTTTCTACAGTATCAGTAAGTACTTCTCTAGCTGTTAATCAATTAGTTGGAGGTATAGTATCTTTTACTGGCACAGCAGCAGATAATTTAACAACTCCAACAGCAACAGCAGTTCTAGCCGCTTATCCATTATTGCAAGTAGGATCAACATTCCGTTTACTAGTTTTAAATAACGGAACTGCAGCAGCTACTCTTGTCGGAGGTACTGGAGTTACAGTTACTGGATCAGGCGTTGTTGGCACAGGTGCTTCCCGAACATTCATCGGAGTAGTAACTAACGTCGCTACACCAGCCATCACTATCTATTAAACAACTTAATTATTAATAATTGTAAAAAAACGATTATTAAATCAATTAAATAATTCCTGTAATAAAGATAATGGTTGATATACATCGCTACTATAATCTAAGTCACTTAATATACCTAATTCTACACCTTTAGGATAGAGTAACCTATAATACCATAAATCACAGCATGGAGGTTTAGGTGCTGTAGTTACATTATTTAAATTATTCAATAAATAAATTACACTATCATAATTATCATTCTGCATTCTTCCTGCAATACGTCTATATCCATTGTATTCAATTGAATAAAATTGATCATCATATAACTTTAAAATATTACTATTCAAATTATTCGCTAATCCATACTGTTCCATAACTAAAATTAATTTAGCACTTGGATTTGGCCTATAAGTAAGTGGAGTATCGTAATAAACTGGTTCAAAAGAACTATATAATTTCTTATAACTTCTGCTCATATATATAATATAATAAATTATTTTTTATTTAATGGCTTTTTTGCAGGCTTTTTAATATATGGTTTAGGTGGATTAGTTATATGATTTTTCACTAAATCTTCAATTTGTTCCAATGTTATCTGGTTTGAATCTATTTCTTTAGGTATTTTAACAAATATTTTCTTTTTATTATGCTCAGTCATTATATATGGTCCATATTGTCCATTCTTTACTTCATATGTTTTTTTACCTTTACTGAATAAATTTTTATCCTTTTCCTCTATTATTTTTATAGCTTCTTCCAATGTAGTTGTTTCATTACATGTATATTTTTTATTATCATAGGTCAAGTAATGTCCAAATTTACCCTTCTGTAATTCTATGTATTTTCCATTATATTCTCCTAATAAATTAGCATCTATTATTTCTATCGCTTCATCCAATGTTAGATCATTCTCTTTATCAAATGTATAATTTTTATTGTCATAAGTAAGATACATACCGAATTTACCTTTATTTACTTGAATTGGTTTTTCATCATATGTTCCTAAAATATATGGATACTTTAATAATTCTATCGCCCGATCTAATGTCATGTTTTCAATTGTATCTGGATCCTTTATTTGCCCATATTTATTATTTTTTTTATTTTTATCAATCATTTTAACAACTGGTCCGAATTTTGAATCTCCTACATAAATGGGTAATTTGGTGGTTGGATGATTTCCAATTAATGTTCCTAATGAATTATCCTTCATTTTTAATTTTTCAACTATAGGATTAAGATGATCATAATAATCTTTCAATATATTATACCAATTCTTTGTATTATTTGCTATTTCATCCAATTCATCTTCCATTTTTGCTGTAAATTGATAATCCATTATATCCGGAAAATTTTTCATCAAATATTCATTCACTCTAATACCCGTTTCAGTTGGTACCATTTTCTTCTTTTCCTTACCGACTAAAATCTCTTTAGTTGTTCTAGTTATGACATCTAATTTCTTCATGCTGATTATCTTAACTTGTTTCTTCTCTCCAGGTAAATCCTTAAAAACTACATAATTTTTCTTCTGGATTTTATCCATTATACTAGCATACGTCGAAGGTCTACCTATTCCTAACTCCTCCATCTTTTTATTTAAACTAGTTTCATTATATCTTCCATGAGCTCTTGTATAATCCTGTATTGCTGTAATTTCTATTGGATCCATTTTTGTACCAATTGGCGGTATCTTAATTTGTTCAGTAGGACTTGCTGAATCATCCTCTTCAATATCATTAATATTATATACTGCCAAAAATCCATCAAATACAATATTCTCTATCTTCGTCTCAAAATATTGATTCATTAATTGTTTATTATGTTGTACATCTATTTGCATCACAGTTGTTTTTATTTTTGCAGCAGCCATTTGTGATGCTATTGTTCTTTTCCAAATTAATGAATATAGTTTTTGACCTGCTGGATCTCCATCTATTTTATCAACAGAAATACTTGTAGGTCGAATTGCTTCATGCGCCTCTTGTGCATTCTTTGCTTTATTTGCATATTGTTTCTCACAATGATATTCTTTTCCGTATTTGCTAATAATATATTTTTTAGCATCTATAATACATTCATTAGATAAATTCACTGAATCGGTTCTCATATAAGTGATTAATCCAGATTCATATAGTTTTTGAGCAATATCCATTGTTGTCTTTGATGTAAAACCAAATTTCCTACCAGCTTCTTGTTGCAATGTTGATGTTATAAATGGTGGAGAAGGTGTTCTTGATCCAATTTTATCAAATATTGCATGAACTGTGAATGTAGATAATTTGAATTTATTAAATAATTGATCTATTATTTTTTCATCAACTATGGAAGCGATTTGTCCTTTAAATGGATCTTTAGTTGGTGTTTTAGTTTCATGCATAACTGTTTTTAATTTTGGAGAAAAAATACCATCTATCTTGAAATAACTTTCATTAGAAAATTTATTAATCTCATTCTCCCGATCGATAACCAATCTAACTACTACAGATTGAACTCTTCCTGCAGATAGTTGTGGTCCAATTGATTGCCATAATAATGGGGATAATCTAAATCCAACAATTAAATCCAATAAACTTCTTGTTTCTTGGGAATGAACCATATTATAATCAATTCCTCTAGGATTATTTACCGCATTTTGTATAGCCGATTTCGTAATCTCCGTAAATACTATCCTTTTCGCATTCTTCACTTTAAGAATATTCGCTATACTTTCTGCAATCTGTTCACCTTCTCTATCAAGATCTGCAGCTATAAGAATATCGTTACATTTATTATATGTACTCCTAAGTTCAGCAATAGCTTTTTTAGTTCTTGGATCATCTTTCAATTTATAAATAGCAGTAAATTTATTAGAAATCATTTCATCTAATTTATTTTTATCTAGTGCCCGTATATGACCGTAAGATGCTAATACTTTATAGGAATCACCTAAATATGACTGAAGTTTTTTAATCTTACCTGGGGATTCTACTACGACTAATGTAACCATCGAAATTATATAAAAAATAATATATGTTTATATATCTAATCATTAAATGATTCAATATTTTTACATAAAAGATTGAATAATTCAATGATTAAATAATTATGAACTATAATATTATCATGATTATTACAGTGCCATTTAATGTACCCGGAAGTAAAAAAGAAAAATATTATAGAATAGAAATTAAACAATCAATTATTCCAAATGCAGGATTAGGTGCATATTCAAAAGATTATATTCCTTTAGGTTCTTACTGTGAATATAAAGGGGTATTTGTAAAATCATATGATGAAGATGATTCAATAAATGAAAAAAATAAATTAAATGTTCTATATGCGTGGACTGTATACACATGGAAGGGAGATACTATATTGGATGATATCTATGGATATATCGATGGTTATGATATAAATAAATCTAATTGGTGTCGATATGTTAATTGCGGAGTATTAGATATATCAAATAATTTGCAAGTATTACAGAAGGAGGATAAAATATTCTATCAAACATTACGAGATATTATTCCAGGCGAGGAATTTTATATTGATTATGGCGATGAATATAGAAAATATATGAAATTGGATTATAGCATTTATAAAAGGTAAAAGCAAAAAAATTGACCATAAGGGGTAATTTTTTTGCAATTATTACATAAAAGCAAAAAAATTGATTTTTATTTCCCTTTACGGATATTTTATAGAAGATAAATATGTCAGTTATACTTGATACATTTGATAGACTTAATACCGATGAAAACCGAATTAAATTAAGAAAAGTATGGAGTATATTAGTAATGCTTTTTTTCATAACTCAATCTTATAACTAAAATGTTGTACTAGAAAGCTTATTGTATATTGAATAAGGGTAATTTATCTATTTATTATGGTATCTTTTAGGAAAGGTCAAAAATAGATGAATTAATGATAGGATACAATGAATCATAGAAAAATGAAGCAAAGATCTATCAATGGATGAAAAGAATGTTAATAATTATGAACCATTTTTTGGATGTTTTAAA
>Ga0116231_10013004_pt1 | contig 11900 bp, 11 predicted proteins | sample S1TSphgellanicum_2_FD_89695 | JGI IMG/M metagenome (GOLD analysis project Ga0116231, IMG submission 89695) | Host-associated microbial communities from peat moss isolated from Minnesota, USA - S1T2_Fd - Sphagnum magellanicum MG | ecosystem: Host-associated > Plants > Peat moss > Unclassified...
ACAAGGATGTGAATACTATTCATCCTTTTGATGAATGTTTAACACATTCATCAACATTGGGAATTAGAAACGAATAGTATTTTTAACATCACTCACTTAAAAATGGACTTCTACTCTTTTTGCAACCTTGCAAACTAAAAGCCTTCCCTCAAAAGGATTTTCCCTTTCTATGTTATACACGCTAAACCCTTGACTATTTCTTGTTCTAACACAATGTCCTTTCTCTTGCTTGGTGTGGGCTTATAACCTATTGGAAACAACTTGAAAACAAGCAAGAAATGAAACATTCAAAGTTCATGAAATGGAACAATTGTATTACCTAACAAGAAATCACAAAGGTTATATGCTTCAAATGCTACAATCACAAAAACTATGGCTTGTAACTACTAACAAGGCTTGAAGGTTCTACGTGCACTCAAAACCATGAAAGGAAAGAATGAAAAACAACTCAAAACCACTCCATTATATACTATCTCCTAACCCTAAAGTAGTCGCCACTTAACCCTAACCTAGCCGTCGCCAAACCCTAACCCTAGCCGCCACTTTAACTTAGCCGCCACCAAACCCTAACCCTAACCGTCGCCAAACCCTAAGTAGTCTCAACTTCTAAACCCTAACCTAACTACTACAAGGATGTGAATACTATTCATCCTTTTGATGAATGTTTGACACATTCATCAACAGTGGGAATTAGAAACGAATAGTAATTCTAACAACCTTCACTTGTCCATCTACCCACATCCGTAAAAGGGCATAAACTTCACCTTCCCATTTGAACCGCTTGGCCTTATGCACAACACAATCCCTTTCCTTGGGTGTTAATTTAATCAAAACTTCACCTACTTGCAAATATGCAATGACGAGTGCATCATTAGAAATATGTAGAACACAATTGCCCTCCAACTCCATGTCCACATCATGGGGATCCCCATTATGAAGTACATCCCCTAAAACACCCCAATAAGGTACAAAGGCATGTCATCTTGGTATTGCTTCCAAATCCACATCAACGAGCCTTAGTGCTATCCTCCTCATTGGAACTTGGGTTCCAACTCAACCAATTGGCATCTTAACTAACCCTACTAGGCCTATGAATTATATCAAAATCATACTTTTGCAAGATAAGTGCCTACTTGGTTAACTTTCTTGTGAATCAATATAATTCCAAGGAATTTCAAAGGTTGGTGATTAGTAATCAAAATGAATGGGCTACCATAAAAATAACATCGGAATGATGAAACAACCCAAAGAGCTACAAGGCACTCCCCCTCATATGAACTATACTTGGCCTTCGTTTTGTTGTTGGACCAATTGGATTATGCCACCACAAATTCTCAACCATCATCATCAAATTGGGTAAGCACAACTCCCAACCTTGAAGTATTTTAATTATTGTGTAATTAAAATAGTTGTCCTTGGATGGATCACCTCAAAACACGGGTTGATGAAAGCCTGGCTCTCAATTCCTAAAAGGCTTATTCTTGTGGTTCATCCAAATAAACTCTTGGTCAATCTATTAGTTAGGTTAAAGGTTTGGCTATGTTACTCCAGTAGTAATTACACAAGCCTAAAAAAAATCATAACCAATTAACATCCGTTGGTTGGGGAACATGTGAAATGGCCTCAAACTTGACCTTTTGAACCCCCAATCCACGTGGACAAATCATGTGACCCAGGTACTTTACCTAAGTATGAAAGAATTGGCACTTGCTTAAATGAAACTTAAATTATGTTCCTTAAGTTTTTCAAACACCTCTTGCAAATGGTGAGATGATCTCCTGGGTTCATGTTAAAAACAATGATTTCATCAATGTAACATTTGGCAAAACCAAGACCCACCAACACTCAATTCATGACCCCTTGAAATTCTATAGGGGCATTATTCAAACCAAATGGCAAAAACTTCCATTGGTACAAACAATCCTTCCCATGAAGGTCAATTCCCCAAAATGTTGTCTTGACCTTATCACCCTCCTTCAATGGCAACTGATGGTAGCTAGACTTTAAGTCTTAAGGTACTAAAAACCTTGGCCTTTTTAAAGGCATCAAAGATCTCCTTCGATAAGGGCATGGCATATTTGTTTGAATAGGTCCATTTATTCACTAAATAATAATCCCCACACATGCAGCATTCAATCCAATTGCCAAAAATGTCTTTCTTGGTTGACATCACTATTAGTTGACATTCACTCCTAGACAATTCCACCAAACTAGCATCCAATAATTCTATAGCATCCAACAACTTTGTTATTTAAGCCTAAACCAAGGTTCCCTTTACCTCACTAAGCTTGTCAAGTCACTTGAAAATTGGATTATCATCCTCCAATATGATTTGAACCTCTTGTCCCCTTAAATGACTTAATTCCTTCAAATAGAAGGCAAAATATTTAATGAAATCTGGCATTATTCATTGTGCTTCATGCACCTACCCTCTTATAATTGTTGGACCAATTTTTAGGTCCCATGTTTTTGCAATCACTTGTACCTTGGGTTGGGATGATGGAACATCCCCAACACTCAAAGTTGAAGGCATGGCTTGTGATTGCTATGTAAAAGGTGTAAAGGTTTAGGGTTTAGGGTTTAAACCCTTGCACAACTATGGTGCTAATGCAGATTCCCATGGCCCATTCCCTTTCATCTGCATTGGGTTTTTCCATTATAGATGAATGGGAATCCCAAATCATCCTTGGGCCCCCATTCCTAAATGCATGAGAATGTGGAAAACTCAAGAATGTTAATAAAGCTATTTGTGGAAGGTTTTGACCATAGCCAAAGGTGGTGTCGGTCATCATGACGAACCACACATGAATGGCATTTTGGATCCAGTATGTCATCCACCAAGCATGTGGGTGACCTAGGAATGAGTTCATATGTTCATTGGGTCACCTTTGGTGGTGCTAAGTTAGTTTGCATCTATCATAAACGATGAGCTCGTGAACCAAATGAAGTAACATCCATTTACATTGGCTTGTTAATCCAAGCCCTAACTTGTTGCCATCTAGCCAAAACAATTGACCTAGAATCCCCTGATGGTGGAACACTTTCCAACAAATATGCCATATGTGTTGTTGTACACGAATGTTAACAACACGAACCCATTCCTAGAATAAACCCAACCTGGGATCAAAAAATCCTTGACCCATACCCACTTGTGAAAAACCTTGGCATCGCCATTTAGAAATGACCAAATCAATTGGCCCATTCCTTGCCAAATCTGGTGCCCTCAACAAGGTGATGTTACTTGGTATGGAACATTGATAACCCTATACGGTCGATGTTGGTAACAAGTGGGGATACCTTTGTTGCAACATCATAACATGCTGCATTGAGGTTTGTTTGGCTTGTGGCTCCTTCTCCACATAATGGTATCTCCAAACTAGGATGCCTAATTGTAAAACTACAATTAATCCAAAACTAATGCCTCTAAACAACTCAAGTAGGCATCTCCCATCCTTGGGAATATTCCACTAAATAACCCTAGTATCCAATGGGTTTAAACTTGGAGGCCCATTACCAAGGTTCATAGGTGATTATGGGTTTGGTGATGATAGAATGTGCCAAGCTTGATGAATATAATGACTAATTGATGCCTAAAGTCCAATCACTGTGCCCCATGGTGGCCTAGGATCCAATGGAGAAATTGGAATGACTGGCATCCCTTATGGCCCTAACATCGCCAATTCACCATTTGGAGGTGCATCTTGGTCATGGATATTACCCTCCAACAACTCAAGCCCATGTGGGAAGCCTGAAAATCTTGCCAACACAGTTGACTTGTTAGATTTTCCTATTTACCCCCCAATGAATCTCGTTAGCAATGAAGCCTTATGACTAACTCCTGTTTGCCAGCTTGAATGGTAGTATGTGATTTCTTCCCAAAAATCAATGGTAACCCCTAAGGGATACAACACCACACCTCCAACCAACACATCAGAGGACACATTAATAGAAAATGGCCATTATGCAATTGGTCCCTATGATTAATTTTTAATTACAAGCGACATTTGCAACTAAAATTTTAATAGTCACGTTAGACAAGTCACATTGACACTAGTTGCAAATGATAATGAGTTTTGAATGAAAGAAAAAATCAACAAAATATGCCTTCATCCTTTGATTGTCCATATACATATTGTCACTTATAATTAAAATGCGACTTTTTTGGTGAACAATGGGAACAAGTTATGTGTTGCTAATGTTCTAACTCTTAATAATTTTTTAAAATATTATTATTTAGTAATAATCTAAAATGTTTAATTTTTATGTTTTGATGGTTTAAATTGTGACACGTGGTGCAATATGAATTTGCCACATGGTATATTAATTGATTTTTTCCAAATTAAAATTAAATCAATATTTAGGTATACAGGTTGAACTAGGTACTTTCCTACTTATATATCTACCTATCATTTAGGATAAACACCTATCTAAATAGGACTTATTTACCTACCTAAGCCATACCTACTTAGGTAGGTAGGTAGGTAAAAAAGTAGTTAGGTAAGTTAGGGAAATAGGTAGTTAGGTGTAAGTAAATGAATATTTATATTTTACTTTAGGCTAAGCCTTTTTTATTGGTTGATCCCATATGCCCATGTTTTAAAATATGAAAATGTAAAGACAAAAACACCTTGTTTATATATTTTTCAAAATGAGAATGAAAACCAAAACATATGGGATAAACTTTTTAGTTGTAAGTCATTTGTGATTAAAAATGTTTTGTCGTAGATAATTTGCAATTAGAAAGCTTATTCCATATGTTTTGGCTTTCATTCTCATCTTGAAAAGTATATAAACAAGTAGGTCAATGACAACTAACTAGCTAATTAATTAATTAAATTACTAATTATTTAATGAATAAATTATAGAAAAAAAATTAATAGACTTGCTACTTAATTAATTAACAACTAAACTAGAAACTAATTAATTCACTTTATAAATTGTCCAACTAACAAATTATTTATAGTAATAATAATCAAAATATTATGATTACTCAATTAATTATATGATTAGTTATTATTAAATATTACTTAATTTATTAGCTATATAAATAGTAATAATATTTAATTATAATGATCTATCAACCAATTTAATTAACTAATATCTAGTTAATATTGAACTAATTAACTAATTATTAATAAATAATGACTAAATATTTCATAACCAAATAAATTAATATAATAACTGAAATAATCAGTAATTAATAATTAGTAATTATAAATTCTAATAATCGAGTACTACTTTTTAAATTTTAGTAATATAATTAAAACCTAACCTAGGCTAATTATTTTATTATTATTTTCATTATAATTTTCATTTTTATAGTTCATAATAAATATAAATGCAAATATTTAATATTAACAATAACATTAATTCAATTATTATTGTAGGTAGTTGGTAGCCAAGGTTAAACAATTTATTTTTATTATTCATATTATTATTTCATTCATTATAGCTATTTATGAAAAGTTAAAATAAATAATTTTTATTATTAATAAAAATATTTTTCCTACAAAAATAATTTCTGCATTTGTATAATAATTTATAAGATTTCCATTCTAAATACTACAATAATTATAATAATAAATAAATAAATAATAAAATTATATATCAATAATTGATTCTAATCATTGATTAATTAATAATTAATAATTACATATCATAAATTTGAAATTTTAAAATTTTAAACTATATATTAATATTTTGGTAATTATTATGATATAGTAATATTTCATAATTGATTGCTTATTATAATATAAGAATAATGTAATATATAGCTAGCTTAGTTTAGTTATTATTATTATTATTATTATGTCACTTCTTAGAGGTATTATGATTTATTATAATTATTTTTAATAAATAATAATAATAAAATTTAATAAGTAAATTAATCATTTGAAAATAATTTAATACCAATATAATAACATATTAGATTTTTGGTAATTATTTCAGTAATTATATAATTATTTTTCCTATCATTTTAATATCAACATCATCATCATCATCATCATCATCATCATCATGTAATAAAATATTATTATTTTAAAAAATAGTGAAAATTATATTGAATTTTTGTTTTTATTACATGTAATTAATATTAATATAAATAATAATAAAGGTCATTTGTAATAATACTTGAATACACATGTAATATGGTTGTTCATATACATTCAAAATATACATTTATAAATCATAATACACCCAACTATATTTTTTAGAATTCACAAAATATACCTTTGTATATTTATAGGGTTACAACTAAATTGGTCACATTTGCAACTAATGGGACATTAAAAAAAAAAATTGGATGAAAACCAAACTAATTGTTGTTCACATGGAAAGATGAACACCAAAATAATCACAAACTAGTTGCAGTGTAGTCACAAATATGACCAACACAAAAAATAGTTACAAAAATGTTCAAATGTAGTTGCAAAAAATTAATAGTCGCATGTAGTCACAAATAGAGTGGTTACATTTTGGCCAATTTCTACTAGTGAAATAGCATGCATGACCATTGCTCAAACTTGCATAATAGTGTAATTTACTAGCTTGTTGGGATTAACCTAGATCATAATCTTTCATAGTTGGTTAACCCTCATGTTTTTTATAACCCACCCATAGATGTCAAAATATGATATGGGCATGGGTTAAGATTGGCATTAGTCAATCCAATACCATCAACAATAGCTTTGCCTAACATTAATGGTTGCACGCCATAATCCAACAACACCCTAAAAGGTTAATACTATCGTGTTGATTCCCCCCTCAATTGAACCATTCCTTTTTCATTATGCACAACCACAACCCCATGAACAACATTAGCTCAATCAATGGTTGGCCATGCTAGAAGGTCATGAAGTTTGGCCATAGTTGCATGCCAAAATTTAGGTTGAACTTTGGACACCTTTGTGCAGTTGGCCTTAGAAACTTGATGGGAAATTATAAGAGGCACAAAAGTGTTTTCCAACCTAACCATCACATCTAATGTTATACCATTCTCACATAATGTGGCCACTAAACAAAACATGGCTATTGGTTGAATACTTGAAATGGCCAATGTTTTAGCAGAAAATAATGTGCTTAACACATTACTTTGGTTGCCCCCATCAAACTTGTGGGTGCGTTGAACTTAGGAATAGAACTAGGCACCTTCCTTGACACTCCACTAGAAATTGATGCCCTCATGGGATTGGGAATGGTGTTTATCAACACAAATGATTGTGGGAACTACACCTAGCGCTGAATTTCACCAATCTAAGGATTCAATATTTCATCAACACCTCATGGTTTTGGCACCCACACACTAGCCCATGTCTTGGTGCATTTATGGATATCATTTCATTAAAATTTGGAACCATAACATGGTTTCCATCATCTACTGCCCATGACTCGTGATCTTTTGACATGTGTGGCATCATTTCATCTAGTGCCATTAATCTTGAAAAACCAATTCCACAAAAGAATCCTAGATCAACATTTAAACTATATGATTGGCCATTTTTTAAATCTTTAGCCTTCCTTGGCCCAAATGCAATAAAGTTCATTTAGGCCACCATGCTTGTGACTAGGGTCTCTAACTGTGCAAACCTAGCCTCCATGGTGTTGGGTTGGCCTTGAGCTAGCTTGGTGGCCTACCCTTTGTTAGCTGCATTTTTCCTCTCCTAACCCTTCCCAAAACCTTGGCCTTTATTTGCATTAATGTTTTGTGACTGACCTTGTCATAATTATGGGTGAAGTATAAAGCAATGATTGGCATCATGCCCATATGCATGATAATGGGAACATGGTTGGTTGGGATTATGGTTGGATGTTATGACATGTGGTGGATTGGGATAGTCCTTTTTCTCGTGAAGCCCACCACATTTCCAACACTTGTCTTCTCCACCTTGTTCCATTGAAAAGATGTGGAACCACCACCCAAATCTAGTTTGGTCCCCTTGGCTTTTAGGTGGTACAACATTGGTAGGTTGACCTCATGATTATTAACTTGATGGTGTTGGAAAATTCTTTGGGTTTTCCTTGTTAAACCTTAGGGTGACCACTCATTCCTCCACCATGTGCATCTCAATCCTTTTCGATAACTAAAATACACTGGCCAATGTGGGTCAGGTAAGCTACAATAAAATGGCATCTTGCACCCAACATTTAAGCTCCTTGTCTAGGATCCCATACCAAAACTAGATTGTTTGGGCTCCTATGACATTTTATGTCACCATGATCAACTTTACACATCCGTGCATAAGTTTCTTGCAAGCTCTCATGGGGGCTTACGCTAGAAATCTTGCAAATTTTGTAGCTTCTTAGTCCTAACCCCTTAGTAATTATGTTGTAACTCACAAAAGAATTCCATAATTGGATTAAATATGAGCAATGGACCCCATGTACTAATGGATGCCCCTACACCACCACCCCCAATAGTTCCACCACTTCTAGTGGTTCCATTACCACTAGCATTTCAACTTCCATTTGTCAAATTAATGTTAGAGTTATCGTTGCACCACTTGGGGCCACAATTCTCCTAATGATAGTAACATAATTGGGAGACCAATATAGTTGCCACTCTTCGATTTGAATCTCATGGGCACGTCTAAACTCATGATAATCATCCATAGGCAACCTCTTCAAATGTTGAAACAAACCCTTCCATGCCATGAATGGTGTGAACAATTGGGGATTACACATTTGTTGCATATCACATCACATGTCAAACTCTTGGATGAAATCGTCTAGCTCAATGGTGCCAACCGCCCTTGAATATTGACAGGGCCTTTTAGTGGCTCCATACATCTCCTCCATGTCTCATAACAATGGTGGGGTGACAAACTTTGGAGAAAAAATTATCTCAAAATTTGAAGAATCTCCCTTAGATGGTGATGAAGGTGGTGTGGGTGGTCTAAATTGCACTTCTCGCCTAATGAAACCACTAGTAATAGTGTCCTTATTTCTTGAATCATGTGTCACTCCATGATGAACCCTAAACCATAACTTGGGTATCCCCCTTAAAATCCAATCACAAAAAGATCTTGTGATGTTTCAAACTAAATTTGCAAGGATGTTGAACATGCTATAGCTTAACCAAACCCCCAAAACATAAATTTCATAACATGAACCCAAGGATGCTGCACCTATATGGTTAGGGCACTTGCACCCACAAAAACATTTCACATGACTAACAAACTAGGGCACACTACAAACACAACAAGGTGGTCCACCAGTTAGCAACCCATTCTCACCACAACAACAAACAATGGGACATTCTAATGATCAAATCCAGACATATCCATAATTGCACCTCCTACTATAACCTAACCTTTAACTAGAACCTAATCAACATGTCTAGGGAAACTAGGAATCAAATAGGACTTGTTTAGTGATCAATATTGGGTGGTAGCCTTGTCCCATGCCTGACCATTAACCACACCAATCCCAACCTCGAGGTTCATTAGAACAATAATGGCACGCATAAGAAGGTACATAGCCTTTCACCTAAAGTTTCATAATAAACAATAAACATAGACTATCAAGAAATCAACCTAAGAACATGTGTTCACCCCCAAGTTGTTGTTGAAGATTATGATGTAGATGTTAGAAACATAGATAATAATGTGGTAGATAAGTGTTGCAAGCAATCAAAGACATAGGTAGATTTGAGATATGTTAGTACCATGAACATGTTAGAATAAGGAGGGAGAGAAATAGTTATCCCATATGGTTTGTCAATGTAGTGGTACATGGAAGGGAATAAAGAGCAAGGTTGGAGGGGAGTTGGATATCTCACTCCAAGCATTTCTCGCATACTTGTGTGTGTTCTATGTGCTTGTGATTGCTCTGATACCACATAATCTCTCCTCTAATCCTAATAGTTGCAGCCAACTGGCACACCCCTTGGTAATGCCTTTACCCCCTAAAAGCATATGACAACCCGACCAACATGCTAATAGGCAACAAACGCAACCCAACAAACACAAGTGGAGATTTACAATTCATGCAACACAAATATCCACTTTTGTGATTTTTGCATAGGAATCATAATAGGAATTCAAATCCTTCACATTTGTCAATGATGTGGCACTCCACCACTTGTAATGTCCAAAAAATATAACTCACCAACACAATGTTCAACCACCAAATGTTTGATACAAAAAAGTTACCACAAACCACTTTGCGTTGTGGAATGAATTTCCAAAAGCGCCTATTTCCAACTGAGCTAAAAACTTTCACACTGGAAGTGCTTCTTACCAGGAACTAACTACCATAAAAAGTTCCTCATTTCACCTTTGTATGGGTGAAAATTGAATTCCCAAAATTGAATAACAAATAATTCCACAAATGTTAAATCAACCTCTAGCCTCCAAAACCTTTTATTTCCAAAAGTTTTATAACTTTGCACACATGTAATTATTCTCTCCAAAAACTCAATGGTGTAAACGGTTTGTCAATCCAACTCCATATGTGAAAAATATGGATTTTCAAAAATTTTCAAATGAAAATTCCAATCTCAAAGGTCAAATTGTACAAAACCTATTCAATTATAGGGTTCAAAATGTATGGTGCACAATCACCAATATGATATTTGTGACTAACATACCCGTCCGTTCACCAACCAGTGTTTGTTGACTAGATGGATGAAAAATGGATGGATGAAAAAGTTCATCCAATTTTATGGATGAAAAGTTTTCCACATGGATGAATTTTTTTAAAATAATAAAAATAGAAATAAAAAATAACATGGCAGGTTTGAATGGTTGTTGAACCTAACCACTTGTTGAACCTATTCACAGAGTTCTTAAACCTTTAATGAAAATAAAAACAAAAATAAAAAGGAGGTCCAGGAATGGTTTAAATTGGACTGCACTAAGCCCCTTTATCCTGAACCTTTGTCCTACCTCGCAAAGTTCCTATGATTGCCAAGGCTAGCAAGCTAAGGCAAGCTTTTAAACTTGTTGGTGATGGCACTCCCTTCAAGCTCATACATTACTAGAATTCCTTTTTTTTTCACTAAAAATTTTGGTGAAAAAATACCCACTTTGGATAGGCATAAAAAAAACCTCTTAGTCATTTTGGACAAATCATTTTAAACTTGTCCATTGTGACTAGGCCATGTACATTTAAACCAAGCCCAAGTTGGCATTTTTTACTAGTCATTTCAACTAGTCAATGTAACAGTCAAATGTTTTTTTGACTGGTTAAACACCATTTTGATTAAGCAAATGCCATGTGGCATTTAAATAGTGGCCACCCAAGTTAAACCATGTGTGGCATCTAAACAGTGGCCATCTAGGCTATGCCATGTGGCATTTAAACATTGACCATTAGGTTATGCCACATGGCATTTAACGATTGGCCATTAGGATATGCCACATGGATAAAACCTAAACAACTTAAACTAAACCTAAAATTAAATACCTATTCCTCAAGTCTCTATGTTTAAGAACTTACAACTTAAACTCTTAAGCCTAGGTCTAGGAGCCTATTATGAGGAATTCTTGCACACCTTCACCATTAAGATATGCACTCACAAAAAAAACCGGTTGGAAGTGGAACTACTATGTATTTGTAGTTCTAACAAGTAAGGCAATTCAAGGTAAGTAATGAAATTCACTAAGGATCTAATGTGTTGTGTCCAATTTGAAGATACAAAGACATTGTGAAATAATCGTAACTCACCATGATGGAATATGAAGGAGCCGTATGTCGATGTTCAATCCAATGTCACGTTTGATGGTTGGAACCCTTCCATTCCATTTGTCATAACATCTACATATAACCTCTTAATCTAACATGCATTGAATTTTTGGAAAGCTAATATAAAAGGAGCCATGTTACAAAATCTCATAAGTTTTTATTTTTTATTTTTATTTTTAGATCAAGAGTTAAGCTTGAACTAGAAACCACTTTGC
>Ga0116231_10013005_pt1 | contig 11900 bp, 13 predicted proteins | sample S1TSphgellanicum_2_FD_89695 | JGI IMG/M metagenome (GOLD analysis project Ga0116231, IMG submission 89695) | Host-associated microbial communities from peat moss isolated from Minnesota, USA - S1T2_Fd - Sphagnum magellanicum MG | ecosystem: Host-associated > Plants > Peat moss > Unclassified...
GTGGAGGCACGCTGCTCAAAAAAATGAAGTGGAGTGTTCCCCCACAAAAATTTTTAAAAGTTTTTTTTTTTTCCCCCCCCCCCCCCCCCTTTTATAGATTGTGTCAATTCTATCTTAGCCTTGTTTTGGATCTGAGATTTTGCCCCAGGGACATAAGAGAGTAACATGTGTAGTTTTATATTGTTTTTCTACATGATAGATACATACTCTTGCTATGATCATGAAATTTTGAAAATGGGTTTTCTGCGGGACTTGAGGAGATTGTGTTTTGCAAGTAGATATGTTGTTTACAAGTGTAGAACCACCCTGATGTGTATGGTATATGGATGGCTAACCTGACATGAGTGTAATTCTGTAAGAGGAAGAAAGGCCAGAATTGGATGTCTGATGGGTTTTTCAGATGTTGTGGATGATGTGCAGTATCATGAGGTTCTTGGTTCACTCGTTGGTTTGTGGGCACAAAGAGTTGCTCTGTTTTTCAACATTGTGACTGTTGGTGCAGTTGCTGTTGTTCAGATCATTGCATGCGCTAGGTATAGACTGCTAGCATTCAACTCATTTGGTCTTCAATCATGAAGGAGTCCTGTAGGCTGCTGCTTAAGGTGTTCAAATTGTTGCTGTAATTATTTTAGTATATAGTTAAGGCACTTGTTCATATGAAGCGTTCTTATGCTGAGTGATGAGAGAGAGAGAGAGAGAGAGAGAGAGAGAGTTTTTTCTGGGTGCTGCAAAACAATAAATAAATTTCTGTGGGACATTTTCTGATTTTTTTTTTGGTGGGTTTGGCAGCAATGCATATTACCTAAACCCTCATCACAATAAGAGGACATGGACAATAGTTTTTGGCGCTATCTCTCTGGTAGTCATCCTCCTGCCCACCATCCACAACTTCCGTATTTGGTCCTTCTTGGGAGTGTTGACCACCACATATACAGCTTGGTACATGTTCAGCACATCCATTGCACATGGGCAGGTAAATCTTTTACTCAACAGAAAATGTGCCAGATCCATCACCATCATGTTTTCAATGGCAAAATATTGTTTGGTGGAGATGGGCTAGTGTAAAAGCTGTGGCATTAGGATATATATGCTGGATCATCTGGCAATCTTAAGGTCTCACTGATGTTAATAACACCCATGAAAATATTGTATAAAAATATGGAATGGAAACACCACATGTTATCTTTCAAGGTTGACAGTCGTACTAATTAGCATGAGTTTTTGCATGTTTGATTGGAAATGTAGGTTCCAAATGTGAAGCACTCGGCTCCGATAGACTTGCAAAGCTTTTTCACTGGCACAACAAACATTCTGTTTGCCTCTGGAGGTCATGCTATTACCATGTATGGGCAGTAAACCCGAAACCCTAAATCCAAATGCAACTAGAAATTCAATAACTTCAGACTCCTGATTCCCCCTAGTAGTGATGACTGAAACCCATTGAAGTTGTTAGCAGACTTTGACAATGGGTTTTTCCCCTATATCCGGTGAGGATTTCAGGACGATGGAAACTCAAGTCTACCTGCTCATGCATGTGTGCCAGTATTGGTTTTGAGGAATTGGGGTTTCACTCAATCCTCGATGTTGTGTGCAGAGAGATAATGCATGCGATGTGGAAGCCAGCCAAGTACAAGTATGTGTATATAGCTTGCTGCTTCTATGTATTTTCCATCACGATTCCACACTCACTCGCTGTCTATTGGGCTTTTGGAGACGAGCTCTTGCACAAAAACAATGCATTTGCAGTTCTTCCTTCATCAAATGCCCGCAGCACTGCCATCATTTTCATGATCATGCACCAGGTATGTTAATTGCCCAATTACTGTAGATTCATTTTGAGACTTTGTTCCCAGACCCAGTCTGTACATACCCAGTCTGTACTCTGTGAATCAAGCATGATAATCATCCACCTGTGTCACATAATTTGCAACTTCATTCAAGAAATTCAAGTGAGATGATTGCAAATTTTTGTCAGATTAGGTACGTGATGGATGGATGGTGATATGTGTATTGCATTTTTCTTTTCCAGGCAGTGGCATTCGGGTTGTACATTATGCCCCTCAACTTCATGTGGGAGAAACTCTGGGGGGTGCATCAATCACCATACCTTGTCAGGGTGCTAGTGCGAATGCCAGTGGTTCTCTTGCTCTGGTTTTTAGCCCTCGCATTCCCCTTCTTTGGACCTCTCAACTCTTTGATTGGGTCTCTCTTCATGAGCTTCTCCACTTTCATCATCCCTTCCATTGCATACATCATCACTTTCTGGACACTGAAAGCTCGTGAGGTACACTATGCTAAACTCTCAACATTCTCTTTATTCTAATCTGGCTTTAATTAAACTTTTCTAATTCACAATGTTGGTTCTGTTTTTTGTGTGGCACAGAATGAGGCTGAGAAGCCAAATAAACCAAGAAGAATTGTTGGGTGGCGGGGCATGGTGGTGCTCAACTTGATGGTTGTTTTGCTGATCTTCACTTTGGGTACCGGATTCGGTAGCTGGGCAAGTGTGGAGGATGTAATTGATCAAATTAAGACTTTTGGGGTTTTTCAGAAGTGCTATCAATGTTAACCCCGCAAGCAGAAGAACACACTGCTGGTGCTGGTGCTGGTGCTGCTGTGTGTGTGCATAGTGAATTTTAGTCTAGCCTTAGAAAATCCATGCCAATGGATCATCATACAAGTTATCCTTGTCAGCTGGTGCTCAATAGGGGGGAATGCTTTGCACAGCTTTGCACATTCAACAGGGATCCTGTGATCTTCTTGCTACCAGAGTAGCAATCTTTTATTGAAGAATTGTATACATGATATGCTCAACATACTGTGCTTGTCACTAATGTTCAGCATTTAATAGTTTCCCAGAAGTGGTAGGTCAAAAGTTGACATTGTTCCCAATCAAAATCTTGGAGTTGAAAGTTGTATTGTAATTCCCAAAAACGCAAAAACTGCATCAAGGATGTCTCGCTTGGAAGCTTGGGAAAGCCCTTGATGAGTAGGGGTGTGCATGGAGCTGAATTTGTAATGTTTAAACCTACACTGCAAGAGTTGTTGAATTCAAAATGATAGGGGAACTAAGTCCCGCTCCTTGTACTCTTGGAAAGCCCTCAATGAGTAGGGTTGCATAGAGGTGATTTTGTAATTTTCAGACCTAAGGTGCAGGCAATATTGAATTTTCAGTGATTGTTTTCACTGGAAATTTTAGTAAAAATCAAGAACTAAAAATATAATGGAAATTGGGTTTCAGACTTAGGTCAAAATAAGGTGTACCATTTGCCCTTTCAAGATTCATTCAATATTACAATAAGCGATCAATGCCCAGGCTGCATATTTTTTTAATGTGAAATGAATCTGATAAATATAAGCAGGCAAGAAAATACAATGGCAGTTCCCTTCTAGTAGCCTTAAACAAACAAGCTGCACCAAAAAAAATTACATCCCACAAAATTTAGCATGTCCTGCTTTGGAGATACCAGATTTGTATTGTAGACGATGACCCATTTGCTCAATTGCTGAAGTGAAACAATGTATTGAAGCAGAGAGCATAGAATGCAGTTACTTATTACTACCCAACATCCTCTGGAGATGAACAGAAGATCTTTTTGCTTCCCTTATTATTGCAAGCAAGATTTAAAAGCTCCAAAATTCATGGTTTTTTCCAAATTACACTCGTGTCCCATGTTAACAGAGGTGGATACTCTTGCATACCCTACAGGGTAATCTACTTCTCTGAATCAATGTCCTTGATTGTCAAGGAAGCTCTCCTAGGGCTAGGCAAACCATACAAAACCTCAGTCAAACAAAACAAATTGCCCCTCATCCACCTTACTTGTGGCTGTGTTGTAGTTTGCAAAAATTGCTCCAATGCCCCCCTCATACAGCCCTTGCTTTTGTGTTTGTTTTGCAAAAATTGCTCCAATGCCTCCTCATAAAGCCCTTGCTTTTGTGTTTGTTTTTGCAAAATTGCTCCAATGCCTCCTCATAAAGCCCTTGCTTTTGTGTTTGTTTTTGCAAAATTGCTCCAATGCCTCCTCATAAAGTCCTTGCTCTTGTGTTTGTTTTGCACATGGTTCAAAATTTTCAGTCATTTAAACTGCAAACCCTATTGCAAACCCCCCTGATGAATAAAGTGCAGAGAAAAGATGATGACACTAGTCAAACAAGTCATCATCTTCATCATTGTTGAAGTCATTCAACTGGTTGAAACCAATGTCATCTCGTTGAAGAGCTTCAGCAATGGCCTGTTCATTAGTATGATCATCCTCAAAAACTCCTGCACTGTGGTGAAAATATTTCTACCATTTTATGTTATGTTGGGGTAATTCAAATGACAGAAGCCGGGATAGCTCAGTTGGTAGAGCAGAGGACTGAAAATCTGAAATTCTTCAGCCCTGATATCCCACTGAGGCTGCTGCCACTTCTCCTCTTCCAAATCCCTCTGGATGGTGTTGCTGATGGGCCAAACAATTCAGAGAAACTGAGCTAGCAATATGAGCATAATCCAAAGCTTACCCCTCTGATTCACATTCGGGCCACCAATCAGCTTTGTGTTGATGAAAATCGATTTGCTGCTCTCACTTGTGGCAACCTTGGCAATCCACTCCAACAAGCTGATGAGCCACACAGTGCCATTTTCCCCTCTATAGTTGACATTGCAATGGCCCCTATTCTCCCCTAATGCTACAGGCACATCTGTATCACTCTTCTTCAGACCTGATGCATGTCAGATGACTCCCTGCAAAGCTGCAGATCGTTTCAAGGCAAAGTCAAGGTATTCATCTCCATGATCAGCCAGCAACAATTGTGCATGAGTGAGAACAAGGATTGCAATTCCCGCAAACAATTGGGGGAATTGCATGGTTTGGGTTTCTCCGAACAATTGGGTGATGGCTCTGATGACTTGCATGTCCAGATTGCCCACATGATAACTGTCTAGCTGATCAACATACAAGAACACATCAATGGTTTTGTTCAAGAGGAACCTGCGAATGATACCTATGTCCTGATCATTCAAACCTCCTCCTTCCACCAAGCCTAGAGTGTTAATGATGTTGAGAGTGAAACTAGCTCTTGAACGTGCATGTTGGAAGGCCTTTGTGGTCTCTGACTGGAATGCACTCACAACTGCCACTCTCTCATCAATCAGAGAATTGACAGTAGAGCTTTTCCCTACACCTCCTTTTCCCATCACCAGTGTCCACATTCTGCTACCGTAGCTTGCCAAGGATGTTGATTAGCACTGTCTGTATTGCAATAGGGAATTGTTGCAATCTAGTCCACTCCCGCACTTGTTGTTGAGTAGCGGTTGTTGTTGCCATCACCTTCGTCCTAATAATATTTACACAACTGAATGTCAGAGGAAGCAGTAGCTCCAAAGGATTTCAGTTCAGTTCTTCAACGAAGCTCTGCGCCATAAACCCTAACCCTAACTGAAGCTCTTCTCTTCAACGCCCTCTCTCTCTCTTTCTCTCTCTCTCAGAATTTGCTGCTTGTTGTAAATTCCTACTTCTTGTTAGCGTTGTCGTTGCCATCACCTTCGTCCTAATAGTTTTACATAACTGAGTGTCAGAGAAAGCAGCAGCTCATGAGGATTTCAGTTCTTTTGTTCAACGAAGCTCTGCGCCATAAACCCTAATCTTAACCCTAAGTGAAGCTCTTCTCTTCAACGGCTTCTCTCTCTCTCACACACAATTTGCTACTTGCTGTTATTTCCTGCTTCTTCAGCGACGTATCTACCAGGGCTTGACAACTGATGCTGCTGCTCTTTACTCTTCCTTGGACACTCTGAGACTCTAGTGTCATTTTTCTCCTCTCATTCTTCGCTTAAATCTCTGAACGTATTCTCCGTCTTCTGCGCTTGTGTTCTTTCAGAGTATCTGTCTCGGGAAAAAAACAAACACTTCCTGTGATGTGAAAATTAGTGGATTTCATTGAAGCTTCTTTTGCGGCTAAAGATGTTTTTCAAAGTAGTATACTATACACACTCAGGCTATGGTAAACTGGTGGTATGTTGTACATGCATTTCATTTGAGGGAGGATATCAAGTAGTAAGGAAATTCTATACTTGCAAATGGAAATCCTTTGTGGAAATCCAGTTCTGATGTTTCCAATTCTATACTTGGGAATGGAAATCCTTTGTGGAAATCCATTTCTGATGTTACCAATTCTGTACTTGCAAAATGGAAATCCATTGTGGAAACCCATTTCTGATTGTTACCAATTCTGTACTTGTGAATGGAAATCCTTTGAGGAAATCCAGTTCTGGTGTTTCCAAATCCATTGTGGAAACCCATTTCTGATGTTACCAATTCTGTATTTGTGAATGGACATCCTCTGAGGAAATCCAGTTCTGGTGTTTCCAAATCCATTGCGGAAACCCATTTCTGATGTCACCAATTCTGTACTTGTGAATGGAAATCCTCTGAGGAAATCCAGGTCTGGTGTTTCCAAATCCATTCTGGTAAGCCATTTCTGATACTACCAATTCTGTACTTGTGAATGGTAATCCTTGAGGAAATCCAGTTTGGATGTTACCGATTCAGTACTTGTGAATGGAAATCCTTTTGAGGAAATCCAGTTCTGATGTTTCCAAATCCATTGTGGAAACCCATTTCTGATTGTTACCAATTCAGTACTTGTGAATGGAAATCCTTTTGAGGAAATCCAGTTCTGATGTTTCCAAATCCATTGTGGAAACCCATTTCTGATTGTTACCAATTCAGTACTTGTGAATGGAAATCCAGGTCTGTTGTTTCCAACTCCATTGTGGAAACCCATTTCTGATTGTTACCAATTCTGTACTTGTGAATGGAAATCCTTGGAGGAAATCCAGTTCTGAGCTGATGTTTCCAAATCCATTGTGGAAACCCATTTCTGATTGTTACCAATTCTGTACTTGTGAATGGAAATCCTTTTGAGGAAATCCAGTTCTGAGCTGATGTTTCCAAATCCATTGTGGAAACCCATTTCTGATTGTTACCAATTCTGTGCTTGTAAAGCCAACAAAAAGATCAAGATGCTTGAGTTGGTGAATCTACTACTACATGTGAATATCATCATGGTGCCTTTGAACTGAAGAATGCTTACAGTTGTAATATAGCCAAAAAGCTAATTCATAAACAATTAAATGTGCTAAGATCAATTGATTTTTGAGATTTTCAATAGCCAGAATTAAACCAAAAGATAGAAAAAAAAATCACTAGATTTCTGTACATGGTTTCAAGTTTGTAGCCAAAATTTAGAAGGATGTTGTTTTTTTAAAAAATAATCACTTTCATATTTAGCTTTGTAGTAGCCAGATTTGGCTAAATCTTCCCATGGATCATAGCCACTTTGGCTATGTCACAAAATTGACCCCGCCCCTCTTAGGGCCCACCCCCCAAAGAAGAACTTTGCAATGTGAAGGGCCGGTGAAGGGGTCCCTATTAAGGACCTGAGCCCCACAAAAGTTTCTACATACAGCGCCAAAAAAACGTAATGAATAAATAAATAAGTAAATACAGAGAACAGACCACTGGATCCTAGGTTTCTTTTTTGGGGTTAACCGCTGGTCGGAGTACTAGAGGACCAGTGGTTCGTAAACTGACGGGATGACGGCGACTTTCCAGGTCCGACTTGCCATTGTGTTGTGTATGTCCAACGGTAGGAAGCAATACTCTTTGGTCTGAAAGTCTAACCGGTTAGGCTGCAACGTTTGATCTCTTGGATGGAATTGAAACCCAGTGGTTTCTGTCACAGACCTTCTGGTTCGTCACTTCTGCGTCTGTTCCGACCGTTTTCTGTGCCCCTGTTTTCGCGTGCGTGCGCGAACCTTGCGTTCTCTTGGGAGGGGGAGTGTTTTCAGAGAGATTGTTTGCAGAAAAAAGCTTCGTTTGTTTGCCCGTTCCCTCAGCAGCTTTCTTCCTGTAACTCTGCTGCTCCAATAGCCAACTCGAGAAGCTCCGGTTGACGCTTCAAAAGAGGGTTTCGCATCAGAAAACGGTGTCCTGTAGCCTCATTTCGGCGACCTTGAAGATCGAGGAGCTGCTGCTTTCGGGACGGGTAATGAGCACATGAGATTTTTGTTTCATCTCCCTTGCCATTCCATTGTCCCTTTGTTCGCTGTTTGTGAGCCGGAGTGCGCATTTCCTCCTTAATCCAGTGTTCTTTATTGATCCACTGTTGTATTAGGGTTTCTAGGGTTTCTCCAAAGTGCCCGGATCTTGTTGCAGATGATTCATTCCTCGATCGATGGCTTCCTTTGTAGTGTTTTTTTTTCCCTTCAAGGTATAGTAGAACTGTAGTGGTATTGTTGCACTTCTGAGACTGAACATAATTGTTTTCTGAGCTCGAAGAGGATTTCTGTTTCCAGGACCAGTTTCGTGGAGCGTTTTACGATTCGGAGTTTTGTCTCGTGTTCAGCTTTTTTACTTTATTTTTTGTGTGCGAAGCAACAGGAATGATGATGTTGCGGAGTGTGAATGGAGGGCCAGCTCCACAGCAAGCGAGCTGCACTTTATGCCATAGCACCAGCAATCCCTCGACATCTTTCTCGAACATGCAGTATGGATCATACCGTGCAGGAACTTCGGTTGGAAAGGCTGCCGGTCAAGCTCTTAAATGCAAGGGGATGATGAATCCCATGGCATTGATGCACATTTCCCATGGTCGCATCTTGACTGCCCGCCATCTCAGGTTTTCGCCTTTGAACTCTGCTGCGTTTGCAAAGGCATCAGTGAGATATAAACTCAAGGTGAATGCAGTTGACGCCAGACAGTCAGGAGGAGATGAATATCCCCAGGAAATTTCAAGCAGTAATGAGGAGATTACCCCAGAAAAGGCCGCAGACAAGAACAAGGATTCTAGGTTAGACTTTGATTTCAGCAATGCACAAGCAGCATCAGAAGAGGCTGCCAGAAAAGCATTGGTCATACTCCAGGAGACAACAAACCAGTTGCGAGAGCAAGCTGAGAAGGCCAGTTCAGTGCTGGCAGCATCTGCACAAGAACTTCCTGCAAGAGGTAAGGAAGGCCTCTCCTATGTTGCAGAAAATGCCCCTGATCCGGTCAAGGACATTGCCGAAACTGCTCTCAAAGCACATTATCGGGAAGATGGCAGTGTAAAGCAGGGCTCAAAAATCCATGACTTCTGCCTTGGTATTCCATACGGGGTGCTTCTTGTGGTTGGAGGGTTACTGGGGTTCATCATCACAGGGAGCACAGTCTCAATACGATTTGGAGTGCTTCTGGGAGGGGTGATTCTGGCCTTGAGTGTTACCAGCCTGAGTGCATGGAAGCAAGGGGAGTCCACTCTGCGGTATATTCAGGGCCAAATAATTATCACAGGGGCCATCTTCTTCAGGTTCATACGGAGATATGCAGAGACAAAATCTGTCTTTCCTACAGGGGTTATTGCTGTCACTAGTGCTGCCATGTTAGCATTCTATGCATATGTGTATCTCTCTGATATAAATCCTCCCAAGGAAATTGAATCAGGGGGGTCTTACTGAGACCACTGGTTGGACAAAACAGCAGAGACAGACATACAGTTCTGGGTGTATATGTCTTAGCTGCTTGATGTGTTACTGATAACATCCTGCATGTGCACATATCTGTTTTTTTGTAAAAAAAAAGTGTCATTAGTGATGTTGCTGCTGTTGGGGGTGCTGAAAACAGTAAACTTGGAGCCCAGCAGATTCATATGGTCCATTCTAAGCGCTTGTGGGGGTGGTAAGCAAGGTATGGGAGTCATAAATGATCACATTCCCCAACCACGTAAATGAATTTCTCCTTCCTTGCAGCTGCCATATGTGAGAAAGATGAGATATGGGGGTTCAGACAATCAATTCAAGTGCGGTATATGGTACAGAAACACTGTATGATCAAAGTAGTGTTGTAATGCCTTGTAATTTGTGGGAACCATGTAGCCCTGTTTTAAGTGTCCTCAAATTCTGTGGGAGTTGTAGCAGTCAAATCTTGTCAGGATGCTTGTCCGTATCTGTTAATAAAGAAAACACAGTGGTTTTGTGCTTCCTACGCAAAATGAGGTTGTCATATGGGAGACCACGTTATGAATTTGAAGATTTGATCTTGGTCTTTGGCATGGTGCTGTGTTGGAGGCTGTTTACAAAGATGCATCTGCCCAGACTCAGTCTTTTCCAGGTTCGATTACTATTGGGTAATGATGGTCGGAAGGGGTGATGGAGGATGGTAATTTCACAACAGGACATCTCTGCCATTTTTCACAGCTAATATAGGTCATTTTACAAAGCAAGTAGAACCACAAAGCTCATGATTGAATGGTACCCTTGCAATCAAGTAAGTTCTGTTTATAGGTGGATGTCTCTGTGCCTCAAAACTCTCTATTTTGTAATGTAACATATATGCTATTTCAAGAGGATGTGTTTTTATGTTAATTCATGCTGAAAACTACATACAGTCCTGAGTGTGTGACAGATTTGAAGTTGGTGAAGCAGAAGGTCAGGTACTAAAGCCTGCCCCAGAATGGAAGGCACACAAGGAAATCAAGTAGCCCTCAAGTCAAGACATGGGATTCGAGCCTGTTGTTGAGTTTAAGTTCATCCTGGCGTAGAAGTGAGTGATTAGGGTTTGAAAGGCTGCCATGATCTTCAACATGTTTATTGCAAGACCTGTGAATCAAAGACCTCATGAAAAGGGAATGATGCTGTTTAGAAAAGTAGTCCACTGATGTTCTCAAGCAATTCTAGAGATAGCAAATGCAAAAATACATTCCTGGTGCATGAGTGCCAGGTGCTATATAAAAAGCCTGCTGAAAACCTAATGACAATGAACAAGGATATTGTGCAGCAACCCAAGAGATTTAATAGAAAGAAAGGGATACAAAGCAAACACTGCCATCCAAAGTAGTCTTTTTAACTCTGCTATCATTTGTAGTAGTAATAAAAACAAAGAAAGGAATCCAAGAGACAATGGTGGGTACACACATTGTCCACAACACACACACCCATTTATTTATGAATTTCTCCAAACCCAACTACACTTTGGTCCCTACTACTACTATGTATCGATATGGGTTAAAGCCATATGGGTTCATCTGTTTTACTCCAAACCTCACACATACAAATGCCACACTCACACACACAAGTTTTTTTGTTTTTGATCCAAATCATCCTCATCTTTTTATGTAGCCAACCATTGCCTAGCATTAGCATTAGTAGAAAACATGGTTTGTTTGATGAAAAAATTTAATACAAAAAACTTCTCATTCAAATAGGTGGGTGTTAAAAAAGTTAATTTTGTCATTTTGGACAAGTCAATTTTTATTTATGTTTATTATGATTGAGGTGGTTTTTTTTATTGAGAAAGTAACAAATCATTTAATTAACAAACAATGAACCATTTAGCTATTCAAATTTTTACTCAAAATAAAATGATTTAATTTTTAAACATTATTTTAAAATATTTTTATGATAATTAAGTAGATAATATATAAGTTTAAATAGGTCACAAAAAGATACATAAATATATAAGTGGTAGCCTAACCTAGTTTAGTCTACTTGAAATATTTAGCTTAATGCACTTACCTTAGATCTCTAAACATCCACATTGGTTACATGGAAAGAGACCATGAACTCACATGTGCTTTCAAATCTTGAATCTACAATTAGAGTTTTTATTAATTTTGATCTCTAGATGCGGCATGGATATGTTTATGTTGGTCATAAACTATGTGGATGAAGCTTGGATCCCAGGCATGGTATTATGGGGTATTTGAAACAATGGAAACAATTGATAGTTGCATGGCTTTGCAACTCTAACATTTGTTAAGAATTATCAAATTGAGAAGTTATACCCAAAAAAAAAAAAAAAAAAAAAATAAGAAAAAGAAAGAAAAAAAAAAAAAAAAAAAAAAAAAAATAAAAAATTAAAAATATACAAAACAAAAAA
>Ga0116231_10013006_pt1 | contig 11898 bp, 16 predicted proteins | sample S1TSphgellanicum_2_FD_89695 | JGI IMG/M metagenome (GOLD analysis project Ga0116231, IMG submission 89695) | Host-associated microbial communities from peat moss isolated from Minnesota, USA - S1T2_Fd - Sphagnum magellanicum MG | ecosystem: Host-associated > Plants > Peat moss > Unclassified...
GTATTAAACGATATACAACAGAAACAAATACATTAGTTGGTATTGATCGTGCTATTGTTCGTCTTTATCGTTCACTTAGTCTTCGTCATTATTTAAATAAAACATCTCAAATATCATCACCACTCTTTAGTACGACAATTGATAATATTACAAAAGCTTATCAAGAACTTCAACTTTATAATGATTATGATGGTTCATATTCATTTGTTTATGATAAAGCTACCAAACATTCATCACTTTATCTAACAACATTAGTTTTTGGTGCTATGATTTCTCCAATGATGCCATTCCATGATAATGCTACACTTAATCGTACATTAAACTGGATTTTATCTCATCAAAAAGAAGATGGTTCATTCGATGATAATGGTCCATGTTTTCATTATCAATTCTATGCTGGTGAATTTCGTCGAGAATCATTAACAGCTATCGTTCTATATTTATTAACACGTAATAATTCATTAGATTAAATGCCGAAATTTCTTCTCTATCCTTTACTCACTGGTAGATTATGTCCGATTGATCGTATGAAAAAGTACTTTCAAGCGCATTTTTCAATTGTGAATGAACATTCGTTAACAAAAAGTTTAATGGAAATAGCACTTTTGCAAGATATTGAATTATCGGGTGCGTCCTTTTTCGTCCTTGCTCTTCCGGACATCCGGTCAAATAACCGGATGTTCGAAATCGAATATAGAACATAAAATCGTTTTCCGGATGTTCGCAATGAAAACCGTCCAGATGTTCGGAACGAAAAAATACAGGATGTTCGGAGCATAAAGTGACAGATGTCCGAAACAAAAAGTGACCGATGTTCGGAATGAATTTTGGTGTATGCTTTGTAACATAGAAAACAATTTATTCATATAGTATATTTTAAGTCATTGAGTGTAGCGACCTATTTTTGTACATTCAATTAGAGTTTTTTAAGTAGTGCAGAGTTCAGTAGTGAGCGACGGATCTTATTGATAAATTGTGTGAATAAGTTGTAAAAATAAAGATTCTCTGTTGTGCACAAGCGAGCATCTCGAATATCATTGGCCGAGATGGTGATTCGCGGAACACAATGAATCGGTTTGCTGGTTCACATAATGGGCATAAGTAGCCATTGTTTTAGAGAAAAGAAAGTATGTGTGTATATATCTTTATTTTTACCGTTACCGAACCACCTTTCTTTGTCTTTTTGTTAACATACATATTATTGCTGTAATCTTGTTTTAGATGGGCATTATTACGTGATCGAAGAGTATGGCTCTCGCAGCAGCGGGTACTTCCCCTCCTGCTTCTCCATCTATCAAATACAATAATACACTAAGACGTAGTCGAGCAAAATCACGCTCGATCGTACCTCGTTCTGTCTCTCCGTCTCCAATTAATCTCAATGTTCTTACGAACATCGGTCATTCACTCGTTCCGAACATCGGTCACTTTTTGTTTCGGGCATCCGTCATTTTATCTTACGGACATCCGGTATTTTCCGTTCCGAACATCTGGACGACTTTCCTTACGAACATCCGGTGTTTTATATTCCGATCTTCCGGATTTTTCATTCCGAACATCGGACTTTTTCAAAGCAACTGGAGTCCGAAACGGACTTCTCCGACCGATGTCCGTAAAAAAAACAAGGACGAAAAGGGAGCCCCCTGAATTATCATCCGATTTAGGTGTCAAATTTATGGAAGGTCTTCTAAAGAGAAAATTAATTGTGGTACCAGAAGATAACTCGCAACATTTAGCTCTTGATGATGAAAAAATAGCACTACCGGATCAATTGTTAATTAACAGCATTCATGTGCTGTTATATGCTTTTATTGATGACTTAAACACCGCTTCGAATATTGGCAGATGGATTATTCGGAAAATTGAAGAAAATAATAATGATGATACGATCGAAGGTACTGTTTTTGATATCGAAGCGGTGGTAAAGAAAATACTCACTATTGATGTTGTTGTTAGTTAAAATTTTGATTTCCTATGATGTTCCTTTTGGTAGAATTCTAACTGATGATGTTGTTGTTGAGGGTGAAGATTGATTATGTGATCTAGTCAACAGAAATTGATAAGAAAGTCATCCTAAATGTAAACCTATGAGAATGATTCATCGATGACATCAATATCAGTTAAAACATGAGTTGCTAATGTTGGTTGATTTGTTTCAACTATAACTGATGTTATTAATGATGAATTTTGTTCTTGTGATCTAAATTTCAAAGCAAAAATAACATAGTTATTCAAAATTTAATCTCACATAGATCGTTCATCAGATATTGCATTAAGTAACCAATGCATTGTAGTCATAGTATAGACGAAGAATAGCTTATTTTATTATTTATTTCCAAAATTTTGAAGATTAAATTATTGTTTTGATAATCTTGGAATTAGAGAAATCTTTTAAAGAAGTTTCTTGGATGACGAAGCTGATCATTAGGATATTTTCTAAATATTCATAATTACTAGTCAAATGGCAATAAGCATACTATATATGGAATGCCAGTTGTGTTACTTATTGCAAGTAATTGTTACTAAGTTTGTAAAATGAAACTTCCCTCTTTTCTTTTCCAAGTATGATGACGGTACATTCATTCGTACAACAAATATCTATTCTAACTAATGCTAATCTTCTTAGATTGGCTATAGAAACAAATCATATAACATCACGATTTGATCCTTTAAGAGAAGTTCGAAATGGTTACAATAGATTTCTGTTTAAGAAAAGGAAGACTAATTGTTTTTTCTATTTTAGCACGTTTAAAAGTCGCATCAATATAGCGTCGTTTTTTAACTGAAGCAATCGATTTTGTTCATTTATACATATTGAAGTAACTATTCTTTTCTATGTACATTTCTCCAAAATTTTCTTTTTTTAGAAGAATTTTTATGGTTTTAGTTCTGTCAAATTAATTACATTGGATTGATGAAAACACATGTTACAATGAAATATATAATTTCAAGTTTCCTCTATGAAGAAAATCTATCATTTCCACTTGAACTTATTTGTATCGAATTAGAATATTTATAACCCTACATTTACTTTCGAGGTTAGTTTTTTTTCTTTATTTATTTCTAATCATAAAGATAGATCATTTCAGAGTTTTTGTCTTGTACGGTATGGTGCAACGTGAGATAAACGTCTTCTTCGTGTACGTGTTCTCAAATGTGATCATTTAGAAATTAAAGAAAATGGTGATGTTACTATTGTACCTGGTACAATATTAAATATTGGAGCGTAAGATTTCTTGATATAGAAATTGAATAATTTTTAATTTTTATAATTTTAGAGCATTAATTTCGTTCATCATTTAAAACTCTAATGTCAACATTTTTATTTCCAACTGTCATTGTTGCTTTATTAACATCACAAAATCGTCAAACAAGTTAGGATATGGCTGCGAGTACTGTGGTTGTTGAACTTGAACGTCGAGAGTAATAATTGTGTATCGGTGTTTTGCTATTACAATGATTTGTTTTTTGTAAATAATAAAAGAACGAGGAAGAAGAAAAAGAACTGATAGTTTAATTGATTTTATCATCTTAAAAGATGATAAATAATACTAACACAGTTAATATTTCATTATCAACATTAGATCAAAATCGTAATGATAGTGAATTAGATGAACCAGAAGCAACATCGAATATTGAAGAACAAATTGATCCAGTGAGTTGCTTTTATAGAATTTCAAAATATGACTTCGAACTTCATTTTGACTAGACTCAACTTCAATAGGTTCCATGGATGTGGTATTATACTAAACGATCAGCAAAAAAAGTTATGATGAATGTGATGCAGCTGGAGAAAAATTAGCATGGTTTTTTGCAATTACTAAACCGAAATATGATTCTGAAATTCAAGAATATGAACGCATTGATGAAGAGGTAGATTAAAGTAAATATGTATGGTTTTGTAATAAATTCATTTTATTTAACTAATAGGAAAAAGAAGCTTGATGACAATCATTTCAAAATGTTGAACAAACAAGTCATGTTCTTGATTCGATCGTAAGTTGCAAAAGAAGATTTAGTTTCTTTAAATATAAAAATACGTGAATTTTAGAGATAAATAAGTAGGTGGGGTTGCCTTGTATATTTTCTAACCTTTGCATGATAGATGACATTTAGGTGGTGACTTTTTCTCACAAAAAGCTTTCGCACATAATAAAATTCTATTTTATTTTGTTTCTTTTTTTTCCTAATAGGTTACTCTTCCATCTCAACCGACGAATGTATATACCATCTCTGATGAAAATGCAATAGATTGATGAAAATATTTTTTTACATACATGTATAAAAAAAAACTCTTTAAAAAAAAAACAAATTCGATTAAATAACAAATAGGGTAGCAATATTTTTGATCCCCGAAAAAAGATACTTCTGATCACTAAACACTTTTAGATACAAATGATCACCCAAAAAGGAAACTTTCGATCACCAGATTTTTCAAAATTCATTCAACATATTTATTTTTCCAAAAAAGTCTAACATCCAAAAAAGAACAATAATAATTGAAATAATAAGAAGACAAAAAATATCTTAACACCTTTATTACAATCTATTTATTGTAAATTGTACTAATTTTCTCGGGACGTCCTTTTCTTTTTCGTAAAGTACAGTACCATCTTGATGATCATTGTACCATTTACGAAAATCAAATACTGAGAAGATTTTCGGACGATTCTTTCGACGTTCTGCTTGAATCAACGCTGATAATTTTATTGATGTTACTTTTAAACTTGGATGATCAAGCAGAAGTGATGAACGAATTCGAGATTCATTTAAACCAACATCAACGTATTTAGAAACAGATTGTCGTACTTGGAGATGGTAAACGAGACGTTTCATTACGATATTCATGGTTGTGAACATTTCTGAACATTACTGTAATTGAACTTGGATCATCATCTGGTAGTATTGCGTTAAGTTCATAATTGCAAATAGGGTATTTACGATATTGACTACATTCAAATGAGTATTTTGTGGAATTCTTAAGATTATTTATTCGATTGCGACATACACCATGTGATTTAGCAACAGCTGTAACCTCATCAAGTGAATGAACTATACTTAACAGAACCCAGTTGGATTTTAACATTTTACAAATAAATAACTTTAAGGGTATTTTGTATAAATGTGTGTACCGTCGACTGACCGAGAGATACAAATCACTGTTTATGTATAAGACATAACAGAAGAGAAAAGGTGATGAAATGCAAGTGATACTGAATAAGAAAAGAAAAGGTGACGAAACTTCACATTTTAAAAAATTTGGTGATCGAAAGTATCTTTTCAGGGTGATCATTTGTATCTAAAAGTGTTTAGTGATCATTTGTATCTGTTTTCGGCGATCAAAACAAATTTTACCCTAACAAATATTACGAACAGAATTCATTCAAGGATGATATTGAATTCGAACTAATCACTGATGATTTAATATAAGAAATCGATTGTTCAATTAAAATAAGTAATCGTTTACTAGTCGGAGATGACACAAATGATGTTAATTCATTAATAATTAAATATCGATGAAGACTTTTCGGTAAAATATAATCAAATGCAATTCGTCAATCAATCGATGATTTTGTGTATTGACGAATTCTTCGACGACATAAAGCTGAAAGACGCATCGGTGCTTGTTGACATAATCCTAAAATCGCTTTAATCATTTCTCGACGTTGTTTGAATAAATACATTCGTTGATTTTCAAGTAAATATTTCAACATGTCTACATACAAACTAAATAAATCAATCAAAACTCAAACTGAATAATTTCATTTTCCTCTTTATTACCGATTCCCACCCATTTCAATAAATCCACAATAAAGTAATAAAAAAAATCGATTAGTTGATTCTTTATCTTTAATAACTCGTTGTAAATAAAATATAATTAATTGTTTATAATTTTCTATATACATTCGTTGAATAAAATAAATCATATGTTCAATATTTTGATTGAATACAATTATATTTTGAGCTAGAAGAAGATTTCCATAGGTTAATTGACATGGCCAATGTGTTTGATGAAATATTTTCCAACCAATTTCTTCTAAATCAACTCGATGTTTAATTCGACAATAAAAAATAAAATAAAAATAAAGGAAATAAATATGAAATATTCGGTACATAACTAATAATTACTTGTTTAAGTTCATTTTCATTCATATGAAATTGATCAAATAAGATTTCAACGACATTCAGACGTCCTTAATAGATTTCTTCTTCACATGGATTAGAATACGATAGACAACCAAGTGCATAACAAAATGATGAATAACCAAGGAAATTTTCAAATTTATAATCAGCATGATGATGTAAAAGAAGTTTTACAATCGATGAAATACCACGATAAATAGCATAGAAAAGAGGAGTAAGACCAGACATATCAACATGATTTACATTAGCATCATTAGTAATCAATAAACGAATAAGATCTTCTTCAGTTGATTCTGATAATAATGTTCGATATTCAATTGCATATATCAATGGTGTTTTCCCGAATCCTTTTGAAGAAGAAAAACAAAAAAAATCAGAATTTGGAATTTCAAAAGAATGTTTCATACAATCAGTAAGATTTAAATTTGCATTATAATTACATCCAATATCAATAAAAACTTCATCAACCCAGCCACATGCTCGATGAAAATCTTATGCTGATATTGTTCCTGTATGTCGATTGATATCAACATTTAATTCCAATAAAGCAAATACTGTATCTAAATCAACACTAATATAAGTAAGCCATAATAGTATATTTCCAGTTTCATCTGAATCATTAAGATCAGCACCTTCACGATAGGGATGTCACAATACCAATACGGTATTGGTAGTATTGGTATTGTTACATCCCTACCTATAGTGCATGATTATTTAGGAGAAAAATATATTATTGAATATATATAGATGGAAGATCTATCGTGTTGTTACGTATAAATATGATGTACATCGTTTCACGAATGATCGTCAAAGAGATGAAATATTGTCATTTGACATACAAGATAATTCAGGTGAAATAAATCTCTTGATCAATGATGATTATATTAGTTTTAACTGAATTTTATTATTTTATTTAATAAACATTATTTTATTTATCATTCCTTTACGAAAAGAGATTAAGTTTGGAAAAAATTTTACATAAGAACTGTCGGGAAATGTCCAGGGTTGAACAGTAATAAGAGTTTCGACTTTTGAACAATTGTCTTTGACTTGTTGTTGATTTTGATTAATTATTTTTAAGCAAAGATCATTGCGAATGACAAGTTGTATTAAACATGGAAGATAAGTTCGACGTAAAAGTTGTTCCACATAATCCGCATGAATATCATGCAAAATAAGTGTTGATAAATGACGAAATTCAATAGAATTATTTGTAGCTTGATTTTCTTTTTCTTCTTGTTGAAGAAGATTACATACTTCAAGCACTTTAAGACGAGGTAAAACTCGTGCAACACGTTGAAAAAAAACATGTTCGAAAGGTTTGATATCATCAAAAAGGATTAACATAGTAACATTTGAAAATCTCTTTTCAACATTGAATAATGGAAATCGATTCGAAATAAAATCAAGACGAGTACCAATAAATGGAAGAGAATATATTTGACATTGACCATATCCATTATTAAAATAATCTATTGTACAATCAATAGATTGCTCATATTGATTAAAACTTTGACGAATTCTATCGATTTCTATATGATCAGCATTTTCTAATATTGAACGAATATGAAAATCAAATTGGAATAAATTAGGCATATATGAAATAATATCTCGTCGTAAATCTAATCCATCAATGAAGTGATTTGATCCATTGTTATCTACATCAATAGCCAATAATAATGTTAAATGTTCGACACTTGATAAACGTTGTAATAGAGGAATAATACATTGTTCATATTCAAAAATATTTCGATATATTCTCATTTCTACTTCTTTCAAATTAGGACAAGATATCTAAGTTAAATAAAAAAAACTAAAATTAACTTAGAAAATAAGAAAAGAATTACTTACCAATGATATTTGTGATAGGTCGAATTCTTCAGATAGATCAACGCACATTATACGCACATCGATTGACTGTAACTGGGCTCCTATTTGATTCAATAAAAAAATACAATCATGGAATTGATCAAATGTAATATTAATATGAGTGAGATTGTGTGATCGAGGAAAGAACAATTCTGTATCACTTGATGGAATTGATAAAACACAACTAGGATCTAATTCGAACGAAGTAATTGAAGACATTATTGGTGAATGACGAAAGAATAATAGAAGTCGATGAATCGATCCATCAGGAATATTGAAAACTTGAGGTATATCTGAGAATAAAGGATAACAGTGTGTCTCGATAACAGCCAAATTGTCTAAAAATACATAAATCAAATACATTGCCGATCTGGATAAATCCAAAAATTATCGAACCAACTTATCATCTATCCATAATATTCCAACATCAACATTATCTATGCATTTTATTTATCATATTAAACAAACTGGCACCGAATTTTGGGGTAATAGAACTTTTAGAAAAAGTTCATCGGAATCAAATCTAGATAAAACAGTGCGGAGTTGTTTGATTCTCTATACTGAAACTATGTTTTGAAGTCGAAAATATAGACAACACAAATTCTCCTTCAATCATTAGGATACGATTTTCAAAATACTGAAATCATAAATAAAGTCAATTCTTGTCTAAGAACATGTTTATATTTCGAATAAAAAGACAACAAGTATAATTTACCTGATCTAAAAGATCGTCGTGGTCGACGACACAAATGACCGTCCATTATTTTCAAATGCTTTAAATTATTCAGGCAATTTTCACCATAAACTGCTTCAGTAATGTGATCAAGACGTGTAATATAAGCAATATCGATTGTAAGCGATACAATATAATTAAAAATACATGGTAAAGTAATTGAGAAAAATTCATCAGTATCTGTCTGATATGGCGTACTAAAATAATCAGAAGTTAGATCGATTGAATGACATTGACCAAGAGCAAGTTGTTCCAAACGAATATTTTTAATGCCGATCATAGAATAGAGTAAAATAGCTCGAGGTTTAATTTTATTCATAATGGCTAAAATCATTTCATCTGGTAAGTCGAGCAATTCAACAAGATTTTCTATACAAAACAATAAAACAAAATAGATTTCTATTAATAAACAGTTCCATACTTGTGTTTGATAAGCAGGTCATTGTTTATTTAACGTATCTGTGAGAATATTGAACATGTGAAGATTTATATATATATAGGAGCCTTTACACTTGACGGTCATTGTTTCGAAATAAAAGGGTAATAATAATAGTCGGCCGAATTTCAAACCGAATGCCAAACGATCATCATCAGCTACATTCAAAAGTGTATATGTAACTTATCACGACCATACCGAAACAATCGGAACGAATATGATTGGTTATCGTCCGTCTCCGAATGATATTCAAGTCGTGAATATCGGTAGTAGTCATCTTACTTTCGTATTCATTTCTATCGTTCGTGTTAACTGAACAAACAAACTATCGTCTAAACGTGTGTATGTCTACCTTTTCTCCTCCTCTCACATCTTTTCGTTGCCTTCTTAAATTATTTGTGAGTACACAGACATCTCCATTGACATTTGTTTTTTAAGATCATGTCTTCAATGAATGGTACTAACGCATTGCGAGTCAATGTTGTACTATCCGAACGTGATGCTGTTAAACTTATTCTCGATTTTTTTCAACGACGTGAACTTTACATTAGTATGCTTGATATCGAACGTGAAACAGGTAGATTACAAAAAGCAATTAGATCTCTCTTCATATCTGGTTTCACTCATTTGACAACAATGTCTGGCCTTTTTCTTTTCTTTTAGGTATTATTAATGGGTCATTTTCTGAAGATATACTTTTCTTACGACAACTTATTTTGGATGGACAATGGGATGATGTAATTGATTTTGTTCAACCATTAAAAACAATTGATTCATTTGATGCTAAACAATTTATTTATATTGTACTTAAATATCAATTTTTAGAATTATTATGTTTAAAAACTGAAGCACAAATTGAAAATGATTTATCTGTTAAACAAATAGTGAAGTAAATTCAATTGAGTATTTAATAAAATAAATAAAAACGAATCGTTTAGATTTCTTAATGATTTACGACCATTTGCACCGAATGAACAAGAATATAAGAAATTATCTTTTCTACTTACACTTAAACGTTTACAAGATCATACAGATTATCACAATTGGAATCCAGGTGCTGGTCGTGTACAATGTTTTCATGAAGTTTTTCCAGTTGTTCATCGATTTTTACAAGTAAAATTTAGAGATATCTCTAATAGTTCGGATTAAGACTAAAGAGATCACGAGTTTTAAAATATATATTGTCTGTTTACTTAAATAATCCTAATGTTACAATACACAAACATTTCATAATCCTTCATTCTAGGTAGATAAACAAGTAACTCCAATTGCCCAAGGTGATCGTCTAATTCAATTACTCGTCAAAGGTCTTCTTTATGAATCATGTGTTGAACATTTTCAAGCACGTGCAACAAATACTGATGAAGCCATTGATCTTACTGATCCAAATAGTTTATTATCTAATACACGTTTATCGGATACCGATGTTTCACTTTTCTCGTGGCTTCACGCATTACCAACTGAAATATTTTCATGTCCATTTGAACAAAAATCTTTAACATTAAATATCGATAAACTTCAAAAACCAATTCTAGAAGCTAGTTGGGCTGAACATGTTCTAAGTACTCCATTTAAACCTCAAACAATGTTTCCATTTAATGCAACACCAACTGGTAAACCACGATCAACTGAATTAATGTCACGTTCCTTAGCACCACAATATGACGGTTTATCCTATGGTCTTATTCGTTCACAAATATTTGGAGATTATAATCGAACTTTTGTGAATGATATGAGTCGTTCATTAGCTATATGTAATTTAAAAGATAATGGAATGAATAATACAACAACAACTTTACCAACAGTTGAAGAAGTTCTTTACGAAGAAACACCTCCACCACAAGTTCCACGTTCATTATCTCCAGCAACAAATACAATTTCTCCGCAAAATTCTTATCGATCAATATCACCCAAACGAAGTGTAGCTAGTTCATCGACTAAACAAACAAATGGTGTAACCATACATGAAAATGCTCATCGATTATCGAATACAGATGCATCAGCAGGTGGTTTACTTAAAGTAAATTGAATATATATATTTACCTTAGAAAACTTCATTGTTTTTTTTTTTGTTTATTAAAGGAATATCAAAAAAGTCGAGCAGAAACTATTAAACAATTTGATGAACATGAAGCTCGAAGAAATGAATTACAAAAACAACTTAGTAAGAATAATAAACTTTATAATACAAAAATAACACTTATTCATCTTTTAGCAACTAATCCAACAATACGAGCAATTAATGAAGTGACTAAATATGATTCACTTGAAGTATTTAATCGAGTTTTTTTTAGTCGAAAAAAAACAACTTCTATTCTTCTAATTTAGGATATATCTCGTTCGCCAGCATTTATTCCCTTAATATCTATTGAAGATGTTCAAGCAATTTGTTCGATTGATGTTCATCCAACTGATAAATATTTTGCCGTTGGTTCGAATTCTGAAATGCTTCGTGTTTGTGCATATCCGGATATAAAAAATATTCGAACAGATTCGGTACCAAAACTAGGACAAATTTTATATAAAAAAGGTATATTAATTTCTAAAATTTCAAATGATGTATTTGTATAATTAGGTTCTGGTCTTGATCATCGTATTAAACGATATACAACAGAAACAAATACATTAGTTGGTATTGATCGTGCTATTGTTCGTCTTTATCGTTCACTTAGTCTTCGTCATTATTTAAATAAAACATCTCAAATATCATCACCAC
>Ga0116231_10013007_pt1 | contig 11896 bp, 6 predicted proteins | sample S1TSphgellanicum_2_FD_89695 | JGI IMG/M metagenome (GOLD analysis project Ga0116231, IMG submission 89695) | Host-associated microbial communities from peat moss isolated from Minnesota, USA - S1T2_Fd - Sphagnum magellanicum MG | ecosystem: Host-associated > Plants > Peat moss > Unclassified...
AACATTCCCAAAGACTTTGTTCATGATTAAATTATGATGAAAACAAGGTGCATTAAATATCCCATTGTTTGTGGTGATACCTATTTTCATAATTAGGTCTTAGGGTTCATCATGGTGCATGGAGTCATTGAGCAATGAATATCATTCAAATTAGAAAGGCATGTGGACACACAAATGCTTTGCAAACATGTAATTGGAAATTTGGAAGGGAGCAGGGGTGGGAGGGATCATGTGTTTTGTGGTATAATTCGATTATTTATTGTAGTTTAAATGAAATCTTTTGATTTTGAAGTTGAGAATGGGGATGTCCTTGAAATCATGTTCAACATAGATAGGTCAAAGAGGTAATTAACAACCAAATGCCACAAGAGACTTCAATAAAGGAAGATCAAGTCTATAAGACCTTATATTTATTGCCATTCACCTTACATATATGAAATGATATGTAAATGTAAAATTAAGTATATATTTTCCAGAAGGTTCACGACAATTAAAATTGTCCATTAACTATGGGTTTGATGTGAATTAGACCATTGCATGACGCACAATCATAAATATGAAACCAAAGCCATAAAATGCTTTAATGGAGGTCCATGACATAACCAATGTTGATTTGTTGTAAGCCAAACCTTTAGTTTTGGTTTAAACATGTCTTTAGTGTAAGGATGAACCTTTAGTTTTTGAAATATTTTTCAAGAATTAGAAACCTTTGATTTTGGGTTTCCTTCTTTTCTTTTTGGGTACCAACTTGAATTCACCAATTTCATGGTCAAGAAGAACTTTCAATTTCGTGAATAGTTTGGGGTCAATAAATTAACCAATTTTTTGGGTTCCTTTTTTTTTAAAGTTGCAAGGTCAATTTTGGTGTTTTAAAAAAAAAACTTTGCAAATTGTACAAAAAAAAATCATCCCATATTTAGTGAATACAAGTTGTGTATATATACCCTTGCAACCATTAGTAGTGCAATAATGAGTAGAATTTTGTTACAATTCTAAAATTGAATGCACAAACCCCACAAAACAACCTACTTAAATATATATTTGAAAACGTAAATACAAAAAAAAAAAGAAAATAAACATAAAGTTAGAGTACAAATAGAGGGAATGATGATATATGAGATGAAAATAATGAAAGGAGTAAAACAAAATGAGCCACATTGATCAAGTTACCAAATTTAATCCTTTTAGCCCTTATTGCCATCAATAAATTGATGGAAATATAAAATGCTTACAAAATTACAAAAGTTTAATCATAGGATTAAAAACTTTCCAATTTAGTGCATACCCATATGTGGGGATTAATTTAAGATATATGGGAAATGGGAATTCTAAATAAAAGCATACAAAAGAAAAACAAATGCAAAAGCCAAAGGTGGCATTTAAGGTTTGTAAGGGTCACATACATTGGCAACTATGACTAGATGAAAGAGATTGTGATCAACACTTCATTATGTTAGTTCTTCAAATGTAACAATCAGTGTTCCACGTACTAAATGAAAAAGGGTCTCCATCAACCATTTTGTTCGTCAACGACCTTACCATTTTGATGGCCACATAATTCAAAACCTTCCATGAAATATTTTGCAAACATTCAATTTTTATTCCATTGTGTATAAACATCTTTTGTAGTAAGTATGGAGTTAACAAATGCACAATCCAAAAATTTGAATATTGATAAGAATGCATGCCCAATGGGGGAAAAAAAAATCTCTCATGTATACCTAGGCCATGAAAGGCACTTGCACATTTATCAAATCACTATCTCCCACCATTACACCAAAATGTGTTTTAGTTCATTCTAGGTTTCATTAGATTTTGAGTGAATTTGAACATTTTTTACCATGGTGAAAACTAGTCAATCCCCTAATGAACAAGGACTAGTTACTACGGATAGTGAATTGGTCCATTAATATTTAGTGAAATACAAATTTATCAAGCCATTTCACTTGCTAGTTAATTAACTAAGTAGCACGGAAATCAATTAAATTTAAATTATTTAATATTTAATATTATTGATAATTTCATGATTTTCAGCTTATGAATTATTGACACATGTCATTACGTATGTTTAAGTACATAGGCCATGTAATAAACATAAGTAGGCATTTATTTTAAGGAACTACATAGGAAAATATTTGATCAACTTACCAATATTGATCACAAACACACCATTTGTGAAGTTTGATCCTTTGACCTTTAGGATGGAAGTAAACACCCTTACCATCAAGCCATTACACTTCATTTTAAACATTACAAAACATAAACTTTGAAATTCATATCTTACTGAGATTTTGTCCAAATGAAATGATTAAAGTTTAATGTAAAAGTTCTTTCAATAATGTACATAATTACATTTATTTTCTTTTGAAAGTGTAAAATCATTTGAACAAATTTCATTTTAATGATCATTCTTTTGAAAAAAAAGTTTAATAAATGGATAATTTTTTGTCAATATAATATTACTACTTATGTTAAATTACTTTCAACTATTCTAGGGCTACTTTTCATTGTTCTAAGTTAGTTCACCTTACATTATTTATCGCTATTTATGGTTATTCTCAATTTTTAGAACTTTTTAGCTATTTCACCTTAGGTTTTTTTTCAACTATTGTAAGTTATTTTTGGTTATTATAGGTTATTTCATTTTAGGTTATATGCAGTTATTATAAGTTATTTTTGGCTATTTTAAGTTATTTCATTTTAGGCTATGTGAGGTTATTGCTGGTTACTTTTGGCTATTGAAAATGATTTCACCGTATGTTATTATTAACTATTTTAGGTTATATTACCATAAGCTATTTGTGATTATTTGTGGTTATTATTAGTTATTTTATTGGTGGCTATTGGTTACTCTTTTATTAGTGGTTATTACAGTAGTGGTTATTAATAATTATTTTATTAATGATTATTGTCGCATTAATGGATGTTTTATTGGTGGTTATTTTATTAATGGCTATTAGTAGTTATTTTATTAATGGTTATTGTTAATTCTTTTATTATAAGCTATTATTGGATATTCTAAACTATATTATCATAGGCTATTAGTAGTTATTTTATTGTAAATTTCTTTTTCATAGGCTATTATTGGTTATTTTAGGTTATTTTAGTACTTCAAGTCATTATATTATATTTTTAATTTTTATACTTATGATAAAATAATTTATAATAAAATAAACTAAAATGACCTTGAATAAATAACATATTTTAATTTAAAATAAAATAAGTTAAGGTATAGCCTAAGACTAATTGAATAATTTAATTAAAAATAATTAAAAATAAAAAATTTATAATAAGTTAGTTAAGATATGTTAAAGTAGAATAATGTATAATAATTTAAGGTATAAGTTAAAATATAACTTAGTAAGATAATAACTAAGGTAGTTTAAAATAATATAAGGTATATCATAAAATAACATAGGGTATTTAAAACAACAACATAAAAAATACCTATTTACCACAGTAGTTTATAATAGTGAATTATGTCAATTAGTAGTGAAACACGATGTTGACTTAGTGATATTATAATGAAATAATTTTAACCAATGTGAAATCCCTAAAGTGTAATGAACTTATTTTATTTTTAAGGTCCCATAGTGATTTAAGTTAATGAACTACACACCATTTTGTATTTAATGCACCAATTTCCTCACATTTCATCACAAATGTTGTTATTGACAAGAAAAATTCCAAATCCACAAATACATTGGTTAATTAAACATAATAAAACACAATCCTTTACATCTTCAAGTTGGGAAAAAAATTAAAAAAACATAAATGTAAATTTGACCTGTTTTGTTGAAGGACAAGCACATCACAATGGTATCAAATATTATGGGTACCATTAATCATGGGATTTGTAAACATTTGAAAGGAATCTATAGTTGTGTTGAAAAGTGTGTTCACACTAGTCAAAATTTCTCCATTCCTCCAAGGATATGTACAAATTGTAGGAAACACATTACCAAAATTTTATTGCACAAGTATAATCATTAACATTGTTGTTAGCTTTTTGGCCACTAACTCCACACGTCATCATCATGAGTAATGGTATTGAAAACAATAGCAATCCTCATCATGGATTCATTCTCCTTAGCCCCCCAACACTTCATTGCATTGTCCTCACTTACTCCATCTTACAAAGAAACTTGAAGATATCATAGATTAAAACAAATATCACAAAACAAACTTGAAAAAAGAAAACACACACGCACACGCACACACAAAAACAAACTACACCTTCTAGAGTTCTGGAATTGCTTTCACCAAAAATAAATAAATAAATAATTCCAAACCCATATCAATCTCCAAACACAACACCAAAAACACAAACACTCAAATTTTTATTTATTTTTGCAAAAGTTTGATGTTGCATTTATATTCAACCTTTTGGAATAGTTCTTGTCCTATTTTTTTCAAGTGTCAAAATTGCAAATTTAGTTCACATGTGATTTTCATTCACCTAGTCCTAGTTAAAAGTGGGAGGTATCATCTTATGCTTACTTGTAAGTGTAAGATCCTCCCCTTCATAAGAAGTAGGGGTAAAAATGTCTTTCCTACTCTTACACCTTGTGATTTACATAGGTTTTGTTTTACATTGTGTAAAGTGTAGGGGTTAAAGACATTCCCAAATGTAAGGTTGGAATTGACTATTGTCTTGCCCTATGCTCCTTATTTTGGGAACACCTTCATGTTGAGGTTTTATATTAAACATAAAATCCTAATAAGATTTTTGTAGTGTAATTGAAGGGCATCTTTATAGCTTGTCATTTTTTCCTTCATGAAAGGTGGGTATTTTGAAAAACACATTATGTCCAACATTATGTTTTTCAAAATGCTTAATTTTTTTTTTTTCTTGTGATACCCATTAAGGTAGACTTGCCCATCACCAATCACTTGCCTATGGCTGAACATTCATTTATATTTTCATCATATGTGCTTCATTTTGACTAATTTAAGATGTTATGAAAGTGCTACCTCAATTTCTAAAAATCATCTTTGAAATGCAAAGGAAAAGGAGTAATGAAAAATTAACAAAAAGAAAAACGAGCTTTTCACTTACAAAACACAATTTTTTTTTTTTTTTTGTCTCTTTGGACCTTTCTTATTTTCAAGCCTCATAACTTTCTTATTTCTTATTCACTTTAAACAATTTAAAATGCTATAAGAGTGCCACCTGAAGTTCTACAAAACATCTTTGAACTCTAATAACAAGACAACATACAAGGAATTTTTTGGGTGTTTGGTAATCAACCTTTGTAATGTTTGGTGATTTGTTTTTTTTGAGTTTTTGACCCCCTTTACTTGGGGGGCCTGGAACTTTCACATTTCAAATCCATTTTTTACAATTGTTACTATGTCAAATGTGCCAAGAGGAGGGGTTCAAGTTTTGTTTGGACACCATAACAATTGACCCCTCCCCTTGGATTTGGCCTACCTTGAGTGCTTAAATGTTCAATCATGAGCATAGATCCACGCAAGAAATATTCTATCAACTGATGGATTTTAGACGTGCATCAATTTGACAAGTTGCTTGGAGGGGTTATCATGATTTTCTTCTTGTTTGATTTGGGTACAGGGGACGGAACTAATGATTGCAAATACATTCATTGTCCTAAGAACTTCATGAATGACATCTAATCTTTGGTTGGTAGGTGGGGTGTGTGTGGGGAAGGCCAAGACTTGAAGATTCTTTGGGGACTTGTTGCCTCATATCTTCTCAATAATGTTCCAAGTGGTGTTCACAATGTGTTCCCAATTTGTTTTTGGTGTATTTTTTACATTTTTCCCATATGCTTTGTCAAATGTTCATTTATTTTGTTCCCATAGTTCTCATCTATTATCTCATTTTCTTTGCCCTATTTTCCTTATGTTGTTCTTAAAGTTCCCATGACTCCCCATAATGTTCCCAGTATCCAATAATATTTGCCGAAAGTCCTATTGTAGCCTAGATAACTGAGCCAAAATGGAGAGGCTAGTATGTAAAGTATACTTTAGATGTGTTCAAACTTTGGAGATTTCTTTCTTGCGAGGGTGCAAGCATGGAAACATGTTTTTTGTGGTGGGCCAATCAACAAGGCCCATCACAAGAAGAAGGTTTCAATCTTGGGACTCTAGAACATCAATTATTCTTTCCTAGCGCCCATCTCACCCACATAAGGTGGCTTGATATTTGAAAGTTATGGCTACTTTTGTCAAACCTTTTGGAGTTTGTGAATCTTCTAGATGGCTGTTTTGGAGGAAGAAGGTGGTGAAAGTTGATATCATTTTTTTTCTCCATGTTTATGCAATGTTTACCCCTGTAATGTCCATGCAACGGCCTCTATGTGCATGTTGTTTCTTTTGCATTACAACAAATCATTTGCTTTGCTACTTTCCAACTTTATGTCATTGGAGTTAGGTCAATATCCATGCATGGTTTCTACAAGTGGCCAACCCATTGGGGTTCCTAATATGATATTCATTTGTTTGTTGCACCTTTCACTATGTGTTTTGTCAAAATTTTCAACCCATCTCAGTGTATTATACATGGTATCCAAGTCAATCCTTCTCCCTGATGGCCATGTCCCCCCTTCCCTTGCTGAGGTCCTGGTCTCCAACTTAAACATTCTAAACAACTTCCAATTAGGCTTTGTGAGAGGGTGACTAAATTCCCACATTCCATTGGGTCCTTTTTAGAGGAAAAGAACATGTTGTTTGTTTCTTGTTGGAAGGACATCAAAGGTCCCCAGGTATGTTATTATTTAGTTCGGGATTTGGAAACCTTGCAAAATGAATATTTTTTCCATTATTGTCCTCAAAGTATTGGTCTACAATTTCATTTCTAATAACATGTCCACCCACATCCCCTACTTGGGCCTATATCAGTGTTTATCACATCCAAAATAGAGTGTAAATTGTCTTCCCAACCCCACCCTAAACATACAAAATTTGACAATATAAGGTGAGAGTCATTGAGAGACTATTTGAACTGCCAGTCAATGAGAAGACATTTTTTTCTTTTCTGGGCCATGTGGAGATCACTGTATTATATACAAATTAACAGGTCTAAAGTCCAAATCCATTTATACCCAATGTAAAGGCTGCACTATGAACTTCATCCCATGTATTGTGTACAGGTGATCTTATTGCTGCCATTGGACCCAGACCTACTTTTAGGTTTTGGGATTAGCATGCGCCCTCTTCAAAGAAACCTCATAGGTACTTGGTCTTAGCTCTGGACGTCTAGACAATGTAATATTCTCATATGTGGACTTGAAACTTTCTTTCTACTTTTCCAGGTTTACATTTCAATCACATGCCATATCTTTCAGCTTAGTACATAGGGGCCATTTCATTTTTTCCATCACTTGACATGTATGCATCGCCTGCTGACCTTAGAAGTGTCTCATGTCAAGGAAAGGAGGTGTCATAATGACCATTCCAGACATCCATTCCCTCATGGGTGGTGGAAATCTTAGGTTTACTTCCATAGCCAAGCTCAATATACTTTACACATGCACCAACACAAACTATGGGACTCCAAAGGCTCTTCCCCTTTTTGGACATCATTGATGAAACCCTGGTAAATTCAAAGCACCCAGAGAAGGGGAAAAAAGTACAAAGAGAAAGGACCGAAGTCTGAGCCAGAAGCCTAAACCAAGAGGAGCTCACAAAGTGACAAAGGAACAAATTATGTTCAAGAACCCCCAAAGTCTAATTCCATATCATTACTTGGTTTAAGCGATGGGTTTTCAGTTTTAATGCTCTATGAAAATTTGCAAGCATCACCAACACTATTTTCCACTTGTTGGTTCCATTTAAAAGCCCCCATCCTTCCTTCCCTTGTAAATTCAACACTTGTTTTTACATCTCATATTTTTATTTGATGTTCCTGTAAATTGTAAGAGCATCTTCACTGCACGCCTGCAAACACCCCTTTTCATTAAACCTGGAAGCACGATAGCGTCAATCCTGCTGCGCTCCTGTATTGATGTCGATTTTGCAGTGGTCATTTTAACCCCTTCAAAATGCTTTTTTCTACTATGGATTTGGTCAGTGACTCTTACTGGTCCAGATGTAAAGGCATAAATGGTCTTTGAGTGTTTAAAGGGACTTTTATGACGTTTGTGGGTGGGGACAGTGATCATTAAACACTATTCTATTTTAACATTAAGGAGTTGTTTACATTTTTCTGGTGGAGATGCTCTCAGGGACTAAAAAGAGGCAGAAAAGGCCCTATGAAAACCCTTATGCAGGGCTTTTAGCCCTTGGACACGAGTCTGTCCTCAGTTCACAGAGTGTAATGCCCTGGGTTTAGTAATTGCCCTACACTTTTCTTCTTCTTTCACTATTTTGGTGTGCATATTTCTTGTCTTTTCAAGCAAATTGCCACATTTGTGAACATCATCAAAACACCATTTGTTCTCATTTTTTTGTTTTCAATGTAATTCAAAGAAGACAAATATGTCTTGGACCTAATTTAACCATGTCTAAATCATCAAATATGAATTAACACCTAGTGAATTAACATCAAAAATTGTACATCCATTTACAAACATGAACCACATACATTTAGACCACAATTTCCAACAACCCAAGCTATGACACATGCCCACCATTGAATTAAATCAATCAAACAATACATGTACCAATATGGAAAATATAGAATCTATTTATGAAATTATATACTCACCCACCTCGATTTAAAAATTCATTAAAAAAATATAATTTAAATAAATTACAAATTTTTGGGTTCAAATCATTCACACAAAGTAATTCCATTAAACAAATATTGTAATATGTAAGAGGTGTTGCAAGAACAAAAAAAAACACAAATCATCAAAGCCATCCAAGATTTTTTATGAAAACAAAGAATGAGCAAAAGCTTTGCATTGTAGCATACAATGCAAATGCAAACATTATTGGTAGGTGGAACAACTATTCATTGTTTATTGGGCTTGTCCATTGACAAACCTGCCATTGTAAGTAAATCCAATTCAATAATAAACATTTGGCCGGCTATAGATTTCATGATTATTGATGAAATTTCAGTGGTCAATTGCAACATGTTTGATAGAATGCATTTGAAATTACAAAAATAAAAATTTAACATATTACAATTTGATGGGATGAGCATAATGTTCATGGGGATTTTTTACATCCATCACTAATACACCACTTTATTCAACAAACATCCAACCAACCTTTGCATTTACAAAACAAACCCAAAAAGAAACCATAGGTAAAAGTTTATGATAAATTTACATTCATCCGAATAGCATCATATTAACAAAACAAATGTGATAAAACAAAAACATTCAATATGCATCTTTTTAGAAAATCTTAGAACTAGCAAAATTTCTAATTCATGTTTAAACACAATGTATTTTTTTAACTTTTTAAAAAAAAATTCACCTCTTTAATGACTAAACTTAGGATACTAATGTTGTGTTTTCTTCACTTTATTGATATTCCTATTGATTTGTTGATATTCCAAACAAAGAAAAACATGGTTTGATGCCTAGTCTTCTAAGGCTTTGGAAGCCTTCCTCATCAACCTTTTTTTTTTCATGAGGACCTTAAATATTCCCCTATGAACTTTTAGAATGTTCATGCGACACTCTACATGAGCATGAACATTGAAATATCATCCTTCATGGGGAGCTACAAAAGATTTTATAAGGAAGAGGTTGGTGTTTTTTCCTAAGTTCGAGTTGTGATGAATCTTGTTAATCCATTTTAGTTTATGACTCATTTGTGAACCATTTTGGTTCCAAAATACATTAACAACCTTCTTGTTTGGTTTGTGTAATTTGACATGTTAATAAACTCAACTTGAAAAACTTGTCTTAATTTCATTTTGGAACTTCAATATCCTCTTTCATGTTAGGAGTTAAGGAACACACTTTGGGTTTAAAAATTGGGAATTGAATAGGTTTTCTATCACCAATACCACTTTACAAAGTTAAAAGTGTCACTTTTTGTTGTTAATGAACGAAAAAACCTTTTCATAATAACATTCATTGCATATTTCTCAACCATTATCATCGTTAAATTCTTGTACTTTAATAAAGTTCATTTTATAAGGCACAACATAAAAACCTATTGTGTCTTCACATTCACATGATTTTGAAAGCTTTCACATCTAGGAATTAAACAAGTTCGCACCTTTCCTAATGGCACTTGGGTCTACCTATGAGTAAAAGTTATACCTTGATTGAAACACAATGTCAACATTAAACACTAGAGATAACAAGAGAAGGTTTACATTGCTGAATTGTTCTTGGGCATTTGAAAAGGGCATACTTCAATCTTTATTGTGTAATAACACTAGATTTAGATCCTTGAAAGATTATCACACAATCTGTGCCAAAACATATTAACTTTGAACTAAATTTTGGTTAAAAAAAACTACCATACTATACAACAAGGCATCCATAATCAACTTTGTGAGGTGATATGCAAAAATGCCATTCATGACTTGCTACAAGGTTAGTAGGATGGGGGATTGTGTTTACAACCATTTATCACAAACACATGCACACTTAACCAACTTTGATAGCTATGATTTCATCACAACTCACAACAACAAATTGAGCCTTCTACACCATTGCATGTGGATTCTTAAATCATCTTATGAATATTCTCTATCATAATCCAAGTAGAAAAATCTAACTAGGTTTTTTCAAATTGTTGGGCACTTTAATGAATTTGAATAAATCTCTCATGCCCTCAAAGTCCATCATCCATCAACCTTGTTTAGGAAAGATGAAAGATCATCAAAAACTACACAAATTTTCATTCACTTGAGTTGAAACCCATTAGCAACTTGTTGAATTCTCTCGCACACATGCTTACCAACTCTTTCTCATTTTTTGAGTGCTAGCTTTTCGAACTCATGTAGTATTCCCTCATAAGCACCCTGAGATGTACAGACTTGGCCTTTTTGGTGGCCTACACACTTTTGCAAACCATCAAATTTTAGAACAACTTATCACAATGCTCTACAACATTACAAATCTTGCATCTTATCATATTCAACCTACCATCCACATGACAATTTCAACCCATGGTAGTTTGGCCACCCACACATCTCAAAATACTTGATTCAGTTCCCATTACTTTTACAGAGCTCTTTTAGGTTTAAGGCTGCTTGGACACAAATCTACCAAGAGTACGCTCCTTTAAAAGTACTTGAGGTTGAAGGACCTCCAGATCCCCCCATCTACCAAGTCTTAAACCTTAACACTCAGTTCTCAATTGGTGGATCAGACAATGAAACAAAGCCAACCAGTTGTGTGTTCAAATTGATGTTGAAATTGTTATGTGGGAGTTAATGCCCTTGACTGTGGGCTTTTAACTAGATTAAGGACGCATGTGAGGCAGAGCTTGTGCCCTTATTCTAGTAAGCCCGTGGGCAATGGCTTTAGCATACAGAAAACCTGTCTAATATCTTTCCCCTTTTTCCCATGATCAGAAAATAAAAATGAAATAAAAATGGTGGCAGATTGAAAGACCAAAATGCCTGCTGCAAAGCCAAGAAAAAATTCAGTTGTATAACACGATGACCACATACATTAAAAAAATCTGAAAAGGGCTTGGCATTGAATCTTGATGTTGAAATTTCATATTGAGAAATTTCATGTTTCATTCCAAGAAATTGCAATTCTGCTTTTTAATTTGAAGCTTGAGGTTACATACAGTCAATTTCCAGTTCTCAGAAGTTTGGTTAGGTTATATAAAAGAGGGATATAGTATATAATCACAAGAGATGACTATAAGACCTGGATATTACACAGAGTAAATTTAATATATGTAACCAGCCAATAAACCTTTGTATGGAGTTGCATATTTACCCACATCAAAAGGTTACAATCACAAAAGTGCACACACACAACTGCAGCTACAATCTGCTAGA
>Ga0116231_10013008_pt1 | contig 11896 bp, 6 predicted proteins | sample S1TSphgellanicum_2_FD_89695 | JGI IMG/M metagenome (GOLD analysis project Ga0116231, IMG submission 89695) | Host-associated microbial communities from peat moss isolated from Minnesota, USA - S1T2_Fd - Sphagnum magellanicum MG | ecosystem: Host-associated > Plants > Peat moss > Unclassified...
CTAAAAAACCCCTCTAAAAATTTTCAATAATTATAAAAAAATCAAAAAACCTTTGTTTTTTTTTTTTTTTTTTTTTTTTTTTTGTTTTTTATTATTTTTGGTTTTTTTTTTTTTTTTTTTTTTTTTCCCCAGAATAAAAAACCTCTGGGTTTGAGTTTTTTCAAAAAGCCTGGTTTACATGAAATTACTGGCAAAGAACCAACAGTTCTATAGAAGGTTATTTGACCAGTTCTCCGACTTTTTGAAATTTTCCAGTCAAATATCATAACCGATTCTCAGATTTTTGAGAATGGTGGTTATAGAAGCATTTGATATTTAGAATCACAGTTATCTGATCAGATATAAGTAAGGTTCTCACGGTGATTCCAACAAACCTTAGAATATCTGATCCAAGAGACCCTGGAACTTGACCTATAAAGTGGACCTGAACTCGCCAAAATCCGAGAGCCTGCCAACACTGGGGTGTTATAGTAAACATGAAATGTAGTCAATGATCTACTGACCATTATAAATGAGTTACTCTCTAACCACGATACCAAAACGACACCAACACACACATCATTTCAATGGATAAAGACCAATTATAATCAATTGAAATGGATGGTATTCCAAACAAACTATTCCTTTTAGTCCAAAACTATTCCTGATTTCTCATGAATTTGCAAAATGAGAAATAAATGCCCAGTCAAGAGGAGACTTGCAATAATTAAAATAAGAAACCCTCCAATTATATTTGGAAGAATTGCACAGTTAACACTAAAGAAAATGCATGTTCTGGCAAAATTACCATTCAATTCAAGGTGACAATAGTTGATAAACACTTGTAACACCAAGAACTTCATTTTCCCGTATAATCCCCAAACAATGTGTTTGTCATGATGATCAAGTAGGAGGGTTTACAGAACAGGCTGCCAAGGTTCCACCTTGGAAACTCAACTGTGGTTGGATACCGTGACCCAGCACCCACCAGTGCCCCAGCCATCCTGGAAGTGGTCAATATGTAGATGGGTAAGTAAGGCACTTGATGGCTACTAGGTAGGTAGGTGCTTGCTACTTCATAGCTAACTAACATTGGTTAGTTATGAGACCAGAATACATCCGCAAAAGTGTTTCCTTTCCACACACCAACTACCTTGACCAAAATTTTGACGGTTTGAATCATGATCCACACCATGAACTTACATTGGTTCATTCATGGTTGTAACTTGCTTCACTCAAGCAAGCGAATTAATTTGAAAGACCTCAGGAAACTCTCAAACCTCCTAGCAAAACACAAACAGATCAAAGTTCTTTGATTGAAAGTCCATGGAAAAGGGAATGCAATAGTTGGCAAGAATAGAAAGTCAGTAAATGTTTCAGATCAAAAGTTTAGAGCAGGAAAGTGGAAGAATACATTAAAACTAATTAACTCAGGATTATAAGTAATTAACTATTCCATCAGTATTAAACCTTCTTCTCTCCATGGTGTTATGTTGCAACAGATACAAGGAGGGGTGGGGACTCATAACTGACGAAAATGGATTGTATTTAACATGGAAAGACCAGCCAGTAATATGCACATCTGCTTGGAGGCTGGATTTATGAAGCTAGTTTTGATTACCATCATCCTGGCCTGCAAGTCAGAATTACCTCTCACAAAAATGGATCAATCACCAGTGCTGCTGCTCAGCAATCTTCACAACAGGTTTGCTATCTGAGAAAGAACCACTTCAAGAAATGTTCAGTACATTTTTTGTTTCATTCACCATCATAAGGAACTACGCATCAGCATTGACAATTGGTTTAACAAAACCACACTAGTTCACTAGATGACTAAAGATCAATCCTTGTCAAATTGCTCCAATACATTCATTGTACAAAGTTCAAAAACATTACATCAGAAGTTCTAGTGTCAGTATCATGAAACCATGACTGACAGTTGAAAGTTCTGATACGGTTATTGCATACATGCAGTTCTGCTTTTGCCAGGCCTCTAATCCTGGTTGTTATATTAACAGGGTACTAAGTGTTTCAGTACCTGAGCTTGTCCACTTTCAAAAGTCTATAGGTATAAACACATTCTGTTCAATACATAAGCTAAACTTCAATTTTCTGCTCAACTTAACTGAAAATATAGATAGATCGGGTCTTACTCCATCAAGCTCAACAAATTTATTACAATTGCTTCTTGAGTTCCTCAGTTCCATCTTGTGCAGTGTGAAGTTGTCATGGAAATCAATCAGCTCATTGTCTATTCCTGACTGCTGGTTTAGTCGAGCCTAACTGAAATACATATGAAAAGGGTGTGCAAAGGTTGTGTCATAAAATACCAGGGACTTGGAAAGCAGCTCCAACATTCCCCAGATGGTCCACATTATGGAAATGAAAAGAGCTCTTGCCCCCTTCTTTTGATGAGCCAGAAGTGGCTGCAGAAATGCATCCCCATGCAGGCGTCCCAGCCTCACCAGAACTATAAGTCTTGTCAACTCAGAGCCATCAATCTGGCAAATAGAGTTGTTGAATGGGTTGTCCTGAAACAGCACTTCCTTCCACATCTTTTTGAGTCAATTCTTTGAGCTTATGCCTGAAAACCTGTCAAACTAGAATGGAAGCAACATGACAAGCATGTGCCAGGACTTGTCACCAGAAACCACACATTTGTGGAGCTGCTCCAATTCTCTCCAGAAAGTCCACATCTTTAAATTTACAAGAAGCTGTTGTCCCTTCTTTTGACAAGGCAGAAGTGGCTACAGGAACACGCCCCCACCCAGGTGTCCCATTCTCGTTTGAACTATGAGTGATTCTTGTCAAACCAGAGCCATCAATCTGAGAAATAAAAATGTCACCATATGGCTGGTATTGAAATGGCAGTGAGATGGGTTCAGCCGACAGTCCAGCATAATCTGTTGTGAAGACCAGGCTCTTTGCATCTGGGCTGAAGACAGGATGGTTGATAAAACCTAGACTGCTATTCAAAACCTTGTGAAGCCCTGTTCCATTTGGATGTACTAGGTAGAGTGCAAACCTCTCTGCATGAAAGAACTCACATGAAATATTGTTAAAACCTTGGGAATGTATTGCACAGTTTCAGATGAGAACTCAATAGTGGACAACTCAATATCCAGGTCTGGACTCTACAGACCTGTACCCCTCTTACTACAGTTGTGCCATCATCATGTGGATCTACAGAAGACTTTCTCAAGACACAATGCAGGTCACAGACTTCATAAAAGCAGCTTAAAGGTTTTATGTTCAGAGTTACAAAGTAGTTCACCTGGGTGACCCCGGTCAGAAGAGAAAGCAATCCACTCATTATCAGGTGACCACCAGGGATTTGTGTCTGTCCAATTCCCATCAGTGAGACGAAAAAGATACTTCTGTTCACCATCAACAGCATCCATGATGTACAAATTTTTATGGCCTGATCGCCCTGACCGAAAAACAATATAATTGCCATCAGGTGATGGCGAGGGGAATGCATTATTGTGTGTACCCTCTTTTGTCAAGTTTTTCCATGAAGAGCTTGCTTGATCAACATCTACATCTGCTGTATCTGCATTGTAAATTGCCACTATTTGCACAGCATGCCTACTTTTAAATACTGGTCCATGTGCTGCATAAACTACACCTGTCCGTACAGGGTCCCATGCTAATCCAAATACGTTCCCAGCAAAAACTTTGCGATTTTCTGACCCATCCAGCTTCATCACATGCATGGCAGCACTGTCATTTGAGCTATCAACATAAGCAATGAGTGAACCATCAGGGGAGAATGCTGGAAAGCTACCATCTATACGAAGGAGAGACAGGTCTTGCAACGGTGATGTCACAGACTCAACACGGAGATCCACCACTGGGGTAGATGAACCATCAGATTGACTTCCTCTACACCTGTGGTACCTGAGTTCACCAGAGGATGAAGAAATGAAAGGGTTGTAATAATTTACATATGGGTCAAACAGTTCTGTCAACTTGACAAATTGCTTTGTTTGCAAGTCAAAAATTTCCACATGCCGGTATGAAGTTCGCCTGGTAGCTACTGCAATCCACTTGCCTGTGTGTGAGGCTGCAGGAGTGAAAGCATGCACACCAGGTGGGGTTACTCTCTCTGGCTCTGCAGAAACCCCCCAGGGCAAGTTAGAGTGAGTTCATACAGAAAAAGATTAGGAAACATTGAGCATATTTAGAGTTTTACAATGGCACATGATCATAAGTTTATTAGGTTAAGAGATAAAGAAATACTCAGCTATGCACATTACATGTCCTAAAGAAATGCCTCTGGTCTTTTTATGCTGTACTAAATCAATTTATCAGGTACACCTCATATGGGAGGCAAAACTTTGGATTATGAAGTTCATGACCAGAGATACCAGTACATTTCACCTCAATAATGAAAGAGCACATTGCCATCAAATTTAAAACAGCTTGATCTACAGGGGGCCTGAAAAGTTGACCAAAAAGCTAGCAAACCAATGTGGTAAACAAATGAACAGTAAGTCAGAACCTTTATCAGGAGAAACATCAAATGGGTTGACTTTGAAAATGCTCCACCATCCATCCTCAGCTACACGGTGAAAGAAAACAGTGGAACTGTCCGCCCATGAAGGCCATCCTCCATTCCTCAAAACCAAGCGCCGCTGCAACCCATCCTCTGCTCTGAATATATAGAGGTCTGGGTCCAAATTCCATACCTCTCCATCCCAGTCCCTTCCTTGAGTAGATGCCACCATCACCCACTCACCTGCGCAACACACTCTGATTCAATTACCAGATGCAATAAACATCAGTGCTGAATCAAGAAAATGAGATAGGGCTGATTTTATTTTCCAACTCCAAAATCTACCAGAATTCCTGTCCAACCATTATACCCTGCTTGAACTTCATACTCCAGCTGTGTATTCACCAGCTGTCAGAGCTGAATACAGAACTCCCTCCCTGAGTTTGTGAAGTAAGTTGTGTTTACATGACGACATATTTCAAACACAAAAAGCACTTTCAGTTGCATTGAAATACGCTGGATTATTACAGATATACAAGGATAAATTGTTGCTTGGTGAATGAAAACAATGCACCCTTGCTTGTCCTTCTATACAATAATACCTATGATAAAACCACCAGGTTAGCTCAAATGTATTCACTAAACACATAATCCTACTATCAAGTGTCATGAATGCAGGCTTTACCTGAGGGAGAGACAGATGGGCTGAAGTCAGACACCCCATGAGGGCTAAGGCGTGTTGTCACCAAGGTAGAAAAACTGGTAGAGTATATGCCATTCCAGCTTTGTCGAGGGCGGTTGGCTGGTTCTTCAGTTGAAACATACACTATTACATCTCCTGTCAATGGTGGCCTGTCATTGAGGAATGCGCTTGGGCCACTTCTGAGTGTCCTGAGCTTGAATGGTGGTGGCATAGCTGTCTCCTCTTCTTTGATTGTCCGCCGAATTCCTTGATTGTTGTCTACTGAACAAATATTTCCCAGGAGAAGTATGCATATATCAGAAAGAAAAGAGTTGCCTCAAGTCTCATCAAGCCCTAGAATCCTCCTCTGTGCCATCAAACCCTAGAATCCTCCTCCGTGCCATCAAACCCTAGGATCCTCCTCTATGCCATCAAACCTTAAGGAGACATGAAACCAGATTGTGGACTGATCCGCATCACTAGAATCAAAAATGTAGGCTGAGCTTCGCAAATCCCAAAGAATTGCAAGTACAAAAAGATGAAAAATCAGCGTTCAGAGACTTGCAAAGAATTGGATGAACGAACCTTGAGATGCAGCAATTCTGCTTCCTTCTCCTCCTGCGCCTCTTCCTCCCCCCAGGGGAATGTCGATGTACACGTGAGGACTACCTTCCTCCTCCGAAACATACACGAGCAATTGAGCATCTTCATTCTCCTTCTTCTCCTCTTTGAGGAGATTCCGAAAGCCATGTGCAGCAAGTGTGTTGAGTACCGTGGCAGAGACCAGCGAGGAGGACACCAGCTGCGCATTGTAGCTCACGGACTCCCCGTACGTCACGCGAGTCTCCTGCAAGCTGCTACTGCTACTGTTGTTCTGGAGGGAGAGGACATCAGACGGCAGTGCAACGGTGTAGACGTTGAAGCCGAAATGCGGACGCGCAAATGTAGAGAATGCAATAGTCCCTTCAATCACCGCCCCCTCCTGAGGCTGCTGCGGCTGCTGCGCTACAACAGGCCATAGCCAGAAACAAAAACAAAACAACAGCAACCACAACAAAACCAAATTCGCATGCGCAACACAACTGTGGGTGTCAGCCATCGCCACCAAAGCTCCGAAAATCGTCAAAAATCCATTACTTCAAAGTTCTGGACCCTACAACAATAAAACAACAATGGTCCCTCCACACCTAGTGTCAGGACGTTTTAGGTATCGCTGCCTAACACAGGCCCAACCTTCATCACGAAGGCACCTTTGTAAGTGCACTTTAGCTGCAAAGGCGCCAATAGAGGTAATTGATTGAGGCCTAACCTTCATCATGAAGGGACATGGCAAGAGCACTTCAGCCACAAAGGTGCCAATAGAGGTAATTGATTCAGACTTAAGGTAAACCGACTGGTGACTGAACCTCAGGGTAGGCCAGATCCAAGGGGAGGCTTTGTCGTTTCTGGTGTCCAAACAAAACTTGTACCCTTCCTTCTCATGCATCTAGCAAACTAAAAAATTGTCAAACACAGAATAGAATTGAGAAAATTACAACCCCCCAAAGTAGAGGGGGGACAAGAATTCAAAAAAGCAAATCATCAAACACTACAAAAGTCAATTCTCAAACACCCAAAAAAAACATACATGGTAATTTGTTGTTATTAGAGTTCAAAGATGATTTGTAGAACTTCAGGTGATGCTCTTATAACACTTTAAATCATTTTAAATAAATAAGAAATGAGAAAGTTACGATGTTTGAAAATAAAAGGAGTGCAAAGAAAAGAAAAAAACAACACATTTTGTAAGTCAGAAATCTTATTTTTCTTCTTATTATTTTTTCATTATTCCTTTTCCTTTACACTTCAAAGATGATTTCTAGAGCTTGAAATAACGCTCCCATAACATTTCAAATCACTCAAAATGAAGCACATATCATGAAAATATCAATAAGTGCTTCGTCGTACGCAGGTGATGAGTGATAGGCCAGTTTACCGTAGGCCCACTTTCCATTAGGAGGCAAGAGCAATGTTCAACTCAAATCAAGTATTCCTATAGGTGCAAAAGTTGCAATCGGCCATAATGGCTTTACACTATGAGTCAAGGCTGAAATAGGAAAAATATTTTCACTCTGCCCAAAGTTACTAATAAATGCTGAACTTTATGACCTTGTATTGGCTGAAGGCTGAAAAAAAAAATACTATGGAGCTTGAGAAGCCAATTGCAACCCTTGGGGTCAAGTTTCCAGCATTTCTTAGTGTCCTGACGTCAATGTTCTAGCATTTATTAGTAACTTGAGGCCAAACAACAAGCCAAAAATGCTCAGAGTTGGCCCCAAGTTTTTTGAGCCCTGACTCATAGTGTAAAGCGGGCCTTAATGTCTGGTACCTCATTACCTCTAAGGCCCACTTTATACTAGGAGTCAGGGCTGAAAAAACTTGGGGCCAACTTTGAGCATTTTTGGCTTGTTGTTTGGCCCCAAGTTACTAATAAATGTTAGAACATTGATGTCAGGATATTAATAAATGCTAGAACATTGGCCCCAAGGGTTGCAAATTGGCTTCCCAAATCCAATGGTATCCTTTTTTTCTCAGCCTTGGGACCAATACAAGGCCATAAAGTTCGGCATTTATTAGTAGCTTGGGGCAGATTGAATTTTATTTTTTTCTAATTCAGCCTTCACTCCTAGTGTAAAGCCCTCAGGGCCCATTTCAACTTTTGCATCAATAATAGGAATTGGTTAACATAATTATATTTTTATTTTTAATATGTTATTAAAATCACTATTTAAGATAATTATTTCACGTTATTGAATTTGATAATTAATTATTATCAAATTAATTCACATATATAAGGAGACATAATGCTTTAAAAGAAAAAAAAAATTAGTCCATATAGCTTGAATTTATAAAATGCAACTTGAGAGTTACTTTGTTCTAAGCTCTTTCATTCATCATGCCAAAAGATTGCAAGTTTAACTTTTTCATGAAAAATTCCAGCATAAAGATAAGCTTGATCACAATTGTCATTGTACTATTTGTTCAACGAACAATACAACATCTTTTCAATTTCAATGAAACAAAGTAAAAATCATGAAACTTCTAATCAACAACCCCAATCTTTATACACACCCTTGTTAACATACTATTATGAATTTAATTCATTATTTTGGAGTGACCCAACATGTGGGTATTACATTTAAAGTAGGATCTTCATTTCAAGAAACTTAAACCCCATGTGGGGTTATTTTGGAATGACTCTGAATATGAGTATTGCATATAGGGTTAGGTTTCCACTCAAGGGAAACCAAACCACCTATGAGTTGTTTCAAAATGACTTTACATGTGGGTATTGTGTTTAGGACAAGGTTTTCATTTAAGGGTATCCAAACCACCTAGATGGATTATTTTGAAGTGACCTTGCATGTGGGTAATACCTCTAATCATACTTACCTTTACAAACTAGAATTTTGGGGCCTAGTTGTAATACTTACATTTAACACTAATATTATCACTATTTTTGTGTTTTACATTTCAAATTTTTTGCTTATTACTTGGAAAATAATAATAACCTTTATGGCATATTAGACTTAATGTGTGTGTTGAATGCATGATGCTCAATGAATTTAGGCTATGGTTTCCTCCATACAAAATTGATCTTAAGATAAATTTCTTACCAATGGCAACAATTTTTATTAATAATTAAAACATTTATTCATGACATCATTTAATATGTACAGTTGTGTGACTGAACATTATTTCATGTGAATCTTTGAATCATTTCACTATTTCCCAATCCATCTTCTAATTATGAGATGTAACACCAATCTTGGGTGTAAAAATGCATTCACCATTATAAGGCATATGTTATGAATATTACATGCCAATATTTTCATGTGTGAGGTGGCATGTTCACAAAGTGTCACATTGCCTTCTTTACATTCATTTATGATCTCTTGCATTGTAGTGACCAATTATGCAAGAGCCCATTCCATTAGGGTTGATGAATTTATTATTTCACTAAACCTTACAATGCCACCCATAGGGAGATCACTTTGCTTCATGGTCATGAGCCCATCAAACTCCATAATCCAATCATCACCTTTGAAATGTTCATCCTCACCATCATCGTTGGACTCCATATCATTTGGAATATGTCATGGGTCTACAAACATGTGATCCAACCTTCCACCATGTGATCCATACCACATTCCACAATAATGAATGATATTATCTTAAGTAGTGTTTGTGCATGTGAGAATCACCAAAAATTGGTGGTTAAACATGTTCTTTCATAACGCCCATTCACATGTGCAACAAGATATTTTTGTGAATGGGAATTTCACTACATAAGTGATGTTGGAAAGGTGTTGGTTATGCCCCAAGCTCCATCACTTTTAAAGGTTGGTTGATACACATGGGTGAATGGAATAAAGGCTAACTTTTCCACACTTCATGTAATAATGGCCTCCACAACCTTGTTTCTTATGAAACCTATTTTCTTCATTCCAATGTGTGCATGTGGTAATGTGCAATGGTTGTTAATCACCACACCAACCAATCAATCCTACACCTTTTAAAACCTTTTGTCTCAAGAACAAACTAATGTTTCAATGCATCATGATATGATTCAATGCTCGCTTAGGTGTCTTGGTTGGAGAGGGGCATTCATCGAACACCCACCATCCATAATTCTATAAACATAAACACAATGCACAAGGGTGAATAACACAATTACAAGAAAGCTTTGAATACTAACCATGACAAACATTATCATTTACCAAATTGATGGTAATAAATCTAAAAGGTAATTTGTCCACACATCATTAGGCCTATGTTTGTGAAGGTTTTCTCTCATAGCAATGCTCCCATGCTCTTTGAAGTCATTAATTTTTTCTCCATGATTGATGGACATGTACATCACATCATGAAAGTCTTGAAAGACTACACCTCACACCTCCACATTTTTGATTTTTTTAATACCACATACGAGCCATGCTTTGAGAACATGCCAGTAACAAAGTAAGATGGGAACATTATCCATACCCCATACACCCTAATAGGAAAACATACGCAATAAAATCACCATGAGTGGATGTGGTTAATACAACATAAAATGCATTTGAAGTAGTCAAGAATTCTATGAAAGATATTTAAAAACATCCAAGGAAATAAATACAAAGTAAGTTCTAGGTATAAAATTAATTATAATGCCCTTAATTTTTGCAATGTATCGTCAATGAAAAAACATGATGGTTTCTAATGTGGCATGTGTGATAATATCTTATATTTTAATGGTTTCAACCATTTGATCAAATCCTTAATTGTTTACCTATTTGTAATGTTCACACTAAAGGGACACTTGTGCAATGATCATCAAACCCCATCAAGGTGAATAAATGAAATTTCATGTCATTTGTGCCAAATGCGGCATCCATAGAAATGGCACCATTGTGGCCATATGATAGAATGGACTAACATTGAGTTGGTGAATGAGATTTCAATCCCATTGATTTTGCCAAAATCTTGGAAAAAAAACACATCCTCTGAATGTTGGAAAATCCAAAACCAAATTGAAATTGCAAGGTTGGTGTGTAAATACCAACTCCCCTTCTTATGTTTCAAATCCAAATATGCGATGTTTTGAAGCCAAATGAAATCATCTTGTATCATGTTTTGGCTCACTGTCATGCCCGTACATGGCCTCATACATGATGGCCAGTTACGGGCATGCCCATGTGTGTTTTAAGGTTGACGTACGGTTTTAGGCGACTGTACACTATTAGATACTTAGGGTTTGTTGACGACAATATAAAAGGTCCAAACCTTCCTTTCTCCTTTAGTTTTTCTAAAATTCCTTTGTCAGGAGTTTCCTCCATCATAAATTAGGATTTTCTAGATGCTCACGACGGCCATTGCACGGCCACCGTTTACATACACTTCATTTCTTTCTTGCTTTGCATTTCAATTCTAGAAAAACTACACTTTCTATGCTTCATGTTGAAAGCCACAGATTTCTTTTCCTTGTAATTTCTTGAGTTTTTTTTTTAAATTATCGTTGCTACTTCTAGTGTTGCTGGTGCTACTAGTGCTGTTGCTACTGGAGGGTGTTAGTGTGCTGTTACTGCCGGAAGGTGCTAGTGTTGCTGTTGTCGTTAAAGAGAGTTGACGTTGAAGGAGGGAGTTGACAAGAAGGAGCTTGCCAACCAACAGAGCCGGGAAACAGGTTTCGAACCCCTGTCTCTTTTCTCTTTGTCTTGCTCTCGTTCTCTCTTTGAAACTATCGAGTAAAAAAAAAACAAAAATTTCGGCGCTGGCCACCTGCCATCGCTACAGAGCAGCGCAGCCCTGCTTGTCGTTGTCGCGAGCACTAGAGCCACTTGCCATCGTTGCATAGTGTGCTGCTTTCCGTCGTTGTCACGAGCTGCAACAGCGTCGCAACAACAACGCCGCAGCGTTGCCACAACGCGAGCTAAAGCAGCGCCGCAGCGTTGCCGCAGCGACGTGTGCTGCAACAGCGTCACAACGCTCCCGCGACACGTGCTGCAACAGCGTCGCAGCGTGGCCGCGACGCAAGCTACAGCATCATAACAATGCGAGCTTGTAGTGCTGCAGCGTCGCAAGCTTGCAGTGCTGCAGCGTCGCAAGCTTGCAGTGCCGCAGCGTCGCAAGCTTGCAGTGCTGCAGCGTCGCAAGCTTGCAGTGCTGCAGCGTCGCAAGCTTGCAGTGCTGCAGCGTCGCAAACTTGGAATGCTGCA
>Ga0116231_10013009_pt1 | contig 11894 bp, 8 predicted proteins | sample S1TSphgellanicum_2_FD_89695 | JGI IMG/M metagenome (GOLD analysis project Ga0116231, IMG submission 89695) | Host-associated microbial communities from peat moss isolated from Minnesota, USA - S1T2_Fd - Sphagnum magellanicum MG | ecosystem: Host-associated > Plants > Peat moss > Unclassified...
CGGGAAAAAGAGCCATTTGGATGTAGCCTCGGCGGAGAGCTGCAGAGTATACTATATGGGGGAAGGTGGTGGCTTCCCCCAAGTCTGGGCCATGGTGAGTCTTGTGTGTCAAAGTGCCCGTGGCTTATCCCAAACTTAAGGGTGTTCCCGAATGCTAACTAACCTTCTTGTGGTTGGTTTTGGATGCAAATTCGAACTTGATAACCTAGTCTATCTTCCTAGTTTAATCCTGAGACTTCTAACACGCCCCTCTACCCCCTTTTAGTGCTGGAAGTCGGGAGCGGCCCCCAAGTTCTAACTTTCCACAATTCTACATAGTTGGACCTTCAAGTGGGTTCAACAAGGGACTTAAGAGCACGTCACTTTGTATATTCAAACAACCTTGATAAAACAAAACCTTATACCTACCATTAGTCAACAAAAGAACATTGTTGCAAAAACATAATATGGCTTCCAAGTTGAATTTATGAACAACAACTAGATCACTGGGTGCATTATGTCCAAGTGAGTAGGTAGATGAAATGATGACTTGATTAGATGGAAGTGAACAACTAGTTAGATCTCTTGGGCCTTGATTAAACAAAACCCTAAACCCCACCTTGATCAACAAAATAACATATCTAGATTGTCTAGGTTTATATGGTGAGCAACTAATTCCTTGGGCTCATTGGGTTGAAACAAACAACCACAATAAATGAATATGACCTTAGTAAGAAAGTAAGCTCCAACAAGTCATAGAAGTAGAAAACTTTATAAATTCCAATTCAATTAGATTACAAAATGTGCATAACATAAATTAAACTAATAACCTTAATGAAGAAGAAGAAAAATTTGTATTTGCATATAATTCCACATTTTCAAAGGATTCAAATGTATCATACCATTTTAGAAAATCTTGTAAATAATCTATTTCAGTTTGAAGTTGTTCATGAAAAGAACATCTTTTGAGACCATGCATGGCTACAAATTTTTAGTGAATTTAATTATTGATTTTGACAAGTTCTAAAACATTCCATGCAATTGTTCCCCCCCTACCTTACACCACCCCGCATTTACTCGATGAAGATACCAAAACATGGACAGGGTCATGGGTAAGCATGGAAGAATGTATGTAACCATAACATTGTTTCTGTCATGACCCTAACTTTGGGTTTACGACTAAGGCAAGGGCATGGAAAGGTGCGAGTGGAAAGTGCAACCCAGGAGTCACATTTACACTCTTAGAGTGCGAAAAAGTGTGAGGGAATGAACCCACACACTCTTAAGTGGACTCCCACTTTGGGAGTTGGAAACTTTGTGGAGTTTCGAATTTTCAAAAAAAAATTTCAAGTGTCAAAACTCATTATATTGAAAATTTCCTTATGCCATTGAAAAGCTCTTGAAATGTCGATGTTTAAAATGGGTTCGCATGACCCATTCAAGTACTTATAACACAAGTTATGGCCGAAAGAAACGTCTGGAATCAAAGTGCCAATTTGACTCCCAACCATTAAAAGTCAGGAATTTCCTTGAATTATGTGCGTGTAGGTGGTGCGCTACATATAGTTGGAAAGCTTTCAATGAATGCTACAACTTTGCTTCATACTTCACCTCAATCAGAGGTCTACACAAGAAGTTATGGGCCTCCAAAGTGGCAAAAGTCCCAATTTTGGGAATTTTAGGACTCTCGATTTGAGAATCCTGAGACAAAATGACATTTGGGTGCAACCCCCATGGCCAGACATAAAAAATAATGTAATGGGGAAGGTGATGGCTTCTTTCAAGTCCAGGCCATGGTGAGTTTTATGATCCATGTATGTTCGTGACTTGTCCATGCATAAAAAATGCTCCAATTATGCATTAATGAACTTGTTGTTTGGTTTGTGTAGGTCTGTGTAAATAATTGATTTGTTTATCACTCTTCCCAATCCCCATTTCGAAGCTCCAACACGCCCCTTTTACCCCAAAGTGCTACAAGTTAAAGAGCGTACCCCAACTTTTTCTTGTGTTGTTTTCATTTTTGGACTCGCATTTGAGTTTTTCAAAGAGTGCAAGGGTGCATTAGTTTGTGAGAGGTGGTAGAAGATGACAAGCATCATCAATAGTTTGTGTGATGAAAAGTTGTTGGAAGTTCTGAAAACTAGGAATGGAAAAATATTCAATCTTAGGTTGTAGTTTGAGCTTCAAAGATTGCAACAAAAGGGATGCAATTATAGATGTGATTAATTCACAAAACTTGTGGCAAAATACAGAAAGAGACCAATAAGACAAGAGGAATGCATCCCATATAATTAGGTCATAGTTTAAAGCGTCGAAAAAAAATCCTCACTTCCCATGATTTGGAAATGAGGACCATTTGCTTGGGAGTAAAAAGGAAAGAAATTTAGGTATAAAAACCTTACGTGAAGCTCATTGTCACAACTTTTGTCGAAGTTCCTTGCTAACAAAGTTACAACTCCCTATTGGAACTTCAAATAACAATGCTGAAAGCTCACCAAGAAGACCAAAACACCTTTGAAACTCAAAGTTCACAACCTGCTCAAAGGTCAACAAACAACTTCGGCTCCAAAACTTTCTCACAGATTGGTTTCGTTTTAGACCTTGCTCAGAAACTGGTTGGGCTTTGGACCTTCCTCGCAAAAAATACTAATGTCAATTGTGACACTTGCATCATTAAAAAAAAAGATGAGATACAAAAGGAAACTCCTTTGATCATGAGTTAAGGAGCAATTTTGAGTTTGCTCCTGTCTTTTTTGCCTTCAAAAAATGCTCATCATGCCTTTTTCTCTTCATCGACTCTTTTCCTTAAACCCAATACCAAAACCCTGTTTTTTTGACTTTACAGATAACTTTAGTATGTTCTAGTTTTTTTTTGGGGGAACTTTTCTTGTTTATGGATGTTAGGGTTAACTACTGAATGTGTGTGATGCATTCATTAAGGTTGTTTTGTGGTGTGGTTCATTTGCAAGAGTTTGCAATTTGCAACTTTATGGGATGGTGATGGTGGTCTACAATTTTCTATAAACAAGATCATGCACAGGCAGTGATGTTAATGGATCAACCATGGTAGAATTAGTTATAGAAAAAAAAAAAAGTTGTAGCAGATGTAGGTATCGATGAGATCATTGAACTAAGCTTATTAATTATATTCTGCCATGGGTGATCCCTCTAGGAGGTGACTCTCAAAATGATGAAAATGCACACTGATTATGGTTATTGGGTATAACTTGGTTGTGGAAGTGGATTTAATTGTGAGTCTTTGTTGGGAAACTTTGCAAGTCAAGTTTTTGTGGGTGTATGTTTGTGTATCTAGGCGGAATGTGTGAATGATGGGTCTATTTAGTATTGTGCAGAACTACACATAGTTGTCGATCATGGGGTGCTTGTGTTTTTGTCAAGTTGGGCATGTTGAGGGTTGGGGTGTTTTGCGTTTTTATAAAGTTGGGGGTGTTTGTGTTTCTAGGATGGTTCTGTGTTAAGCCTGTTTTTAAAAAAACTTAGACCCTCACAATTCTAAAAAAACTGGACCCAATTGTTTTTTTATTTATTTTTAAATACCTGCCCAACATGGGTATGTACCTAAATACCTACATGTCATGTACTATTCCTTTTTTGTGCAATATTTTCAAAAATTAAACAAACTTTTTTTTGTGAAATTAGATACCTAGTGAGTTTTCACCATTTTGCTAAAAGCCTTTCACAAAAGGAATACTCTATCTCAAGTTCTCTGTTTTTTGGAAAAACAATTCACCTCAAAAAGATATTTGGTATGTTAAAAATCACCAGATATCACCATAATTGCCTACTTTATGAAATTGTGCTTCAGATTTTCTACTTTCATATTCTGAATATCAATGGATGATCATCACTTGAGCAACATCATAAATTTATTTTATTTTTTAAAACACTGAAAACTACCTTTCTTTTCCCACAGTTTGCTTTTTTAGTAAACATTAAATTTAAATTAGGATAAAAGTGCATTCACACTTGGTGTTAGGGACTCTAGTGCTGAGTCCCTCATCACCATACTCGTCATTTAAAACTTAAACTTACTTATCATGAAATTTTTATTGTAAACTAATGTTCGCTTAACATTAAGTTATCGCCCATTCAACATTGGGTGCCACTTAGGATGCCACCTAGATTTCACATTTAACATTGATTTAACATCAAGTGTGAATGCACCATAAGGGTTGCCTATAATCTTTCTAGCCAAGCTGAAGAAATTCTAAGAAGCTTGCCTATGTAATTCTAGGAGGTCATTTCCACCATAACAATTGAAAGTGCAAAAATCCCATCTTTTCCCAAAGATAAACAAATCTTTAACCAATGTGTGGTTACCAAGGTGGGTCCCCTAACCAATGTGGAGATCCCAACTCCCAACCCTCAACGTGGGTTCCTCCAGGCAGACATCGCCAAATGGATGTTTTTAAAACTAAAGAAGTAGAATAATGGGCTTTTTCAGGGAGAGTGGGTGGGGTTTTTCTTCTGGGCGAAATTTGGCAACTTGTTGACCCAAAAAAAAGGGATGGGACCTGTCCAAAGGAGTTTTTTTGGCAAAAAAAGGGATGGGACCTGTCCAAAGGAGTTTTTTTGGCAAAAAAAGGGCAAAAGTTGCCATAACTCAAGGGAAAAAAAAACGCTGAACTGACCATATTTAGACCATTGGTTCTTGAATGTTAGCAGTATGGGCTACTTATTCTGTTTCATATTAATTAGTTGGGGGTGCCTCACAAGTCTAACTTTTTTTTTCTTGCAATGATTCAATTTGATTGGCCCATCACAAAAAAAGTTGAAACTATGGAGGCCCCCTCAAACAGAAGATTCTATGGAAAGATGAAGTGCCTCCTCCTTTGGCCCACCTATATAGGTGAGAAGGGGAGGACTTTGGGCAAAAAATATGGGATTAAGGTGAGGTGTTATTGAGAACACCCTTGGAAAACACATTGGGAACTTAGGGAATATATTGAGGAAAATGTTAGGAACATATTGGGAACAAAAGGAACATGAAAAAAACCCAACGAACACCCCCCTGCCGCGGCCCCCCCCCTCCCCAAACGTTTTTTAAATAAAAAAGTTTTGCTCAAGGTCCTTCTCACCTATATAGTTGGGCCAAAGGAAGAGGCACTCCATTTTTCCATAGAATCTTTTATTTTAGGGAGCCTACATAGTTTCAACTTTTTCTTTTGTGATCAACGAAAAAAGTTGGACTTGTGAAGCACCCCCAATTAATTAATATGAAACATAGTAAGGTAAAATGGTTGGTGACTGAACACTTAAGCACTCAACCCAGGCCAGATCCAAGGGGAGGGCTTTGTTGTGTTTGGTATCCAAACAAAATTTGAACTCCTCTTATTGGTACATTTGGCACATTAAAAATGATCAACAATGGAATAAAATTGAGAAAGTTAAAACCTCCCAAAATAAAAAAACTCAAAAACTCAAAAATAACAACCCACCAAACAATACAAAGACTGATTCCCTAACACTAAAAAAATAAATTGTATGTTGCTCTGTTGTTATTAGAGTTCAAAGATGATTCGTCAAACTTCAAGTGGTGCTCCTATAGCATTTTAAATTATTTAAAATGAATAAAAATAAAAAAAGTTATGAGGTTTGAAAGTAAGAGGTGTCAAATTGAAGAAACGTGCCCAAAAACACGTTTTACAATTCAAAAAAAATGTATTTTCTTTCCTGGTCCTTTGGCTTTGCATTTCAAAGATGATTTGTAGAGCTTGAGAAGATGCTCTTATAACATTTTAAATCACTCAGTTTTATAATTTGCGTCCAAGTCCTAGCTGAAAATGGGGATGGAAAAAGAAATTTCATGCAACCAATGAGAACACTCAGGAGGGCTTAGATTTGCTCTTTTGGGTTTTGGGTGGGGGCCAGGGGGAACGGGTGGAAATTTTTGTTTTTGTATGTTCTTAGTGTGTTCCCATGAAGTTCTCAAGGTGTTTTATCAAATCCCAAAGTGTTCCAATAAAGTTCCCAAGGTGTTCCCAATAGCTCTCATTTTTTTATCCCATACTGTGTGGCCGTGGGTCAACAACTTTCCATTGGATACCGTGTTTTGAAATTTTGGTTTTATTTTTGGGGATTCTTTTGTTTTTTGATTGGTCGGTGACCGCAACTCTTTTTTTGTTTTTTTTCAACGACCCGTCCTCATCTTCGACGCATTGCCGTCTACAGCACTTCTTCTTCTTCGTCGTCGCCACCCAACCCAGGTGCCCAACGAGGTCTGGAACGAGGGCCCCACCCTAAACCAATCGACGTTTTGAAACAACCGCGACGCTTTCCACACTCCACGCAGTCCAGAACTTTCACGCAATCGGCGTTGCGTTTGTCTCTCTTCTCTCACTCTCTCTCGCGTGACTTTTGTGTCCCTCCTTTGTCGCATGGCGTTCCTGGGAGTGGTGTTGGCGAAGAGAAAGTGACGATTTGAGAGTCAAATTAAGGAGGGGTTAAGTTTTGGAGCTTCTTTTCGGTTGATTGAATTTGAGCTTCTGAGGTACTACTAAACAGTAGCAGTGCTTTTGTAGCGAGGTGTGTATATGTATGGGTGTGCGTTATCGGGAAAACTGTGTTTCTTTGTTTTTGGGAAGTCTGTGTTTCTTTGTTTTGGAGAGTGAGTGAGTGAGTGAGTGAGGGAGCGAGCGAGCGAGTGAGGGAGTGAGTTGCGTGGATTGGTAGGTAACTATGTCGCAGTTGGTGGCGCTCAGATTCTTACCAGCGACTTTTAGTTTGCTGCTAGAACATGCTCCAGCTGCGTTTTACTTTTGCTTTCCCAATTGGGTCCTTGAGCAGTGCCCTCTTCCGTCTACACATCTCAAGGTTGGCCATCTCTCTCTCTCTCTGTGTCTCGCAAGGCCACAAAAGAATAGGACTGTTCTAGAGAGAAACGTCTCTTCTGTGACATTTTTGATTCCTGTAATAATTTGTGACTATTCGGAGTGGGATTTGAGTACTGAACTTCACATCTAGAGGAAAGGGATTTACTCTTTGTATTTTCAAGGGTACACCTTACATTTGGAGGGTATTGTTTTGTGACCTAATTATAAATGAGATTGATGTTAATATATATACTCCTGTTTGCTCATTTAAAATGGTAGTTTTGGTAATTGATAAATATCTACATTTATTTATAAATTAACCAAATAAACAAAATAAATTTCAAATGCCTTGTTTATTTTATAAATATTTTGAAAAAAAAATTAGAGGACTATTTTTTATAAAATTTATAAACTTTACCTCCAAAGTAATTTTTTAAATACCTTATTTAGAACTGACATCCTTTTGTAAAAATCTTTTGGACATGGTGCATGCAGCTACTTCCAGGTGCGAATACAATCCCAGTGGACTGGCCAGTTTCTGCTGCAACTATGATTTGGGGGATATTTCTAGGATGCAGTACAGGGTTAGATCTTCTTCAAAGAAGCATCAAGAGAAACAACAAGAACAACAAGAACAACAGAAGCCAGCCTCAAACTCCTCCTCAGGCACAAAACACCACCAACTTGTCAACAAGGCAGGCTGGGCTGTTTGTATGGGGATTAGCCCTACTGTGGTATGCTCTCATGTGTCTTGGAGGTCTTTTCTTTCACTGCTTGCGAGGCGAACTTGTGTTCCACTTGATAGACATTGTGGCAACAAGCTGCTCAGCTGTCTCCATAATTGCTGGATTTGCAGCTATGTTAGGTCATTTTGATGACACAAAAGCATTCCAGCGACTTGGCTTGCTCCTAACCTACCTTGCGATATCAGCAATGGCACTACTTGGACCATTGCTGTTGCAAGATCTGCTCTATCTTCTACCCGTACAAGGCTCTGCAATTATTGGTATCTTTGTCACAAAATCCAGTTTGCAAGCAGCTGGTTCAAGGATGTTACCTGGAGTTGTGCCGCCTGGGCCACAGAGAAAACTTGGCTTCAGAAGAGCCTCGTTCTGGCTGCTGTTAACTGCTGTGTGCTTTGTTCTGGGATTGGGCTCACCAATTGGAGATGCATGGCTGTGTGTGAATTTCGGAGTTCACTTCTCTCTTCTTTTCGTGGTCTTCTTCGCCAGCAATCTGTCCATGTGGTGTCTCTACAGGTTTGTGCTTGTTGTTTACAACGAGAACCTGCATTTAGACATGAATCACAGCAAACGACATTCTTAGATAAAATTTGGGTCATTCTCCAAATGAGTTCAAAAACTTCCCCTATAATTATTGCAAGTTTTGCTTATCCCACCACTGTAGGACTTCTGAGTGTCCAACAAAATACAGTAGTTGCTAGAAAAACATTTACTACCCAAGCATTCTTCTTGGTCATCAGAATTTTTTTCTGTTGTTTTTTCATAGTCTCTGCTTATGGTGTCCTCTAGCCTTATTTGCCACAAGTCACTGCTTTTGCTCAGATATTGCATGACTTTCTTAAAGGATGGATTTGAATGTGCATTAACTTTTCTGTACTATATATCTCATAATCATGAGACATACAAAATGCACTTTTCTTTTACTTTCTCTAGATTGTGAAGCAAACAACCAAAGAATTCAATTTGATGTTGTTAAGTACATAGTTTTTACAGCGCTTTGTAAGAAAAGGAAAGAGATCGTCCATATTCTTCAGTCAAACCTCCTTCAACAATTTTTTGTGTAGCCCACATAAAAAATGAACCAGTGATCCTACAGTCAAACAATTATATAAATTCTGCCAAATTCTAAGATTCTCAGTTGCAACATTTTGTAATTGCAGTTTCGAGATTTTGATTACATTGCCTTTTCCTAGGCTCCTCCAGATAAGTTCAGGGTTACACTAGAACAAAAACGCCAATTGATTTCGCAATAACCTCATCTAAAACAGCAAAGTTCCACTATGCTGTATTTGTCATTGCAGAAGGTGCTCGGTTTATAGACTCCACTTCTTATTTACTTGCACAAAGATTTTGATAAAGCCCATCATCAGTAAGCGGAAGAGCACAGCTAACAAGGGCAGCGCATTCTGCATTTGACTGATCTTGGAAACAACAGTTGGACCTTTTACACCAATTTAAAATTCACAACATTGAAACAAGGACTGGAGCTCTCTTCACAAGCAAGAACCACAACAATGGTACCCACACTCGCCATTCAACTACGTCATCAGCAGGCCCTCCTTTGAGGAACAGTCTGCCCCTCCGTAATTTCCATAACACAGAAAAAACCTCCATGGAACCATCTAAACACACATTATCAAATAGAAGTTGCACCATATCAAGAGTTTCAATGAACCAAAAAGACACAATCAAATGTGAGTCCATAATGCCCATTCTTCTCTGACAAAAAAACATGCGCACATTTTTTTCCTGATCCAAAAGTTTCCTGATAAAATCCTGGACCTTCCAGAGCCAGCACAACTTCATCTCAGGCTTTCAGAACACTACCCAATTTGCCATAAATGCAATCTATTGCAAATAGATATAGAAAACAGGAAAAAGACAAACGCAAATTAACCTACTAACATTGAAATAATCCACAAATTCCCAAAAGCTTCTTCAAACAGCTGTAATAACCCCAGAATCTGCAACAACTGAAAATACCATACTCACACATCCCAAAACCATTGCTCCAAAAACTGTGTTAAAAGAAGGTGCAATGATTGATTTAGCTCCTCCATTCTTAGAAGGGGCCGCTGCAACACCACCTACTGGACTAGGAGAAGCTGCAGATTCCCAACAAGCCAACACAATGTGTTAAATTAATCACAAAACCCAAAAAATTGAACACAATAATGAGGGACTAATCACAAAAGTAGCCACCAATAATAAGAAAGAACACAAAAATCCGATACACTTGGGTTGAAAACAAAAGCGTCCTGAAAACCTGAATAGTCATGTGCCGGAAATTATTAACCACAAAAATCCAAAAACAATAATGACAAAGAACTTTAGGAGAGAAGTTGCAAAATCATGCAAGACTATTTGCTAGATTAATCATTAAAAACTAGAACTATTTGTGCCTGATCCAGAAATACCCAAGAGAGAAAACCATAAATCCTGATTTCAATCCCTCATCTGCAAATGCTAACCAAATTTGCAAACACTCCATACGACTACCTTTATCTCAGAGGGAGATGACCAAAAGATCTTTACACTTCAGAACTCACAATATAACCAAGAGAACGTCATCTTTAACACATACCTCCAGTGGTAGTAGGAGTAGAAGCAGTTGGAGAAACCCCAGCAGCTGAGTCACGATCACAAACACCACAAAAAACTTCAGCTCAATTCCCAGCTGTGAACTACGATTCTACATCATTTCATTTTAACACACGAATATTAAGTCTAGGAAAAAAAATTGAAGCAAGGAAAGCTCAGCGTACAGTAGTAAGAAAAGTTTAGGGTTTAAAGGGGCTGAAGAAGAAGAAAGACAGTACGCGCGTTACCTGTACAAGAGGAATTACTGAAAGTGAGGTTGCAGTCCTTTGGAATCGCATAAGCCCTGGCCATTACATCTGATGCTACGGTGGCTAACTGGCTGATAAAAGAACACAGGCAGGAGAGACTCTCCTTCTCTACTGTTGCGATTCCCGAACAGCACTCCGTGCCTGGTACCGTAGCAGCATTGGTCAAATAGGTTTCGCAGCTGCTCAAATCAGTCTCATACTGGCTACAAACTGAAGGTGAAGCAGTTTGTGCAGCCACATTCAACGCAGTCAGAAGAAGAAGAAGAAGCACCGGCAGAAACAACTGCATCATCACTCCTGACATAGCTGCCTGACTACGGTAACCCATTTCCAAAAGAAATTCAGGGAAGGAGGGCTTTGACTAAAAGAACTAAAGTTATGTCTTGACACCACCACCTATGCCAAGTTCTTTGCATTAACTGAAAGAGCATACAGTGCGTTTGTAGAAAAAGAAAGGAATGAACTTCAGAGAGAGCTAAGGAGAAATGGATCGGAAGACTCGAAGAAGACAACGCACGAGCTATACTGTCCTGACCAAAGGAGAAAAATCTGCTCTTTCAGACCCAATACGAAACTTGGAGCTCAGAAAGTGGGAAACAAGCTAGAGAAAGACAGGAAGAAGACAACACAGCCAGTGTACTGTCGTGACCAAAGAAGGAAAAACTCCTTTTTCAAAACCCAATACAGAAAACTTGAAGCTAAGATAGCAGAAAACAAGCCCTGGAAAAACAGCAGCTATGTATAACTTTCTATCACAACTGATGTCCCTTGTTTTAGATCACAATCTGCAAAGCTATTGAAAAGTTGTGAAGAGCAAAAGGCGCGTCAGGGACGAAGGAAACGCGACTGAAACGGATGAGAGGAGGAAACAAAAGAAAAGAGGGAGCGAGGGACAGACGCGCGCGGAGGAGGCCAGAAAGGGGGAAGGAGGCAGAGTGGTAAGGCGGTGATGGGCATTAATGAGAGTTGCAGGCCGTGACGAAGGAACGTCTGCGTGGCGGATTTTGCGGGTGGCAGATTGGCTTGGGGGTTGGTTGTTGGCGGGGGTGGTAAAGACACACACGTAGGAGGCAGATGGCAGGTAGGTAGTTTGAAAATTGAAGCGCCAAAAGAGAGAGAGAGAGAGAGAGAGAGTTGTTGGGCATTTAATTCCTAACTTTCGAAAACGATTCTTTTCTTTTCTTTTTTCTTTGTTTCTTTCTTTTGTTGCCGCCTCCTCCTCCTCCTCCTCGTGATGGCTGCTGCTCAAATTTTTAATTGTTTTTAAACATTTGGCTACTGACTTTAATTACTTCACTTACTTATTACTTTTCTTATTCTTTTCTTAAATAATTTGTATCTTAGTTTTTTAGTGTTGCAAAGTTGATTTGTATGTAACTGTGGTTTTTTTTTTTTTTTTTATTTTTAAGGATTTTTTTTAAAGCCCAAAGTGGGGGGCTTTTTTAGGAAAATTTAGCCAAATTTGTTTTTAAACCAAATAATTATAAAAA
>Ga0116231_10013011_pt1 | contig 11893 bp, 4 predicted proteins | sample S1TSphgellanicum_2_FD_89695 | JGI IMG/M metagenome (GOLD analysis project Ga0116231, IMG submission 89695) | Host-associated microbial communities from peat moss isolated from Minnesota, USA - S1T2_Fd - Sphagnum magellanicum MG | ecosystem: Host-associated > Plants > Peat moss > Unclassified...
AAAATTTAGGTGTTTAAAAAAAAGTCAAAATTAAAAAAAAAAGAGAAAAAAAAGCGACCAAAAAAAATCCCCCCCCCACAACCCCCCCCCCCCCCCCCAAGCCTATAGTATAAATTCAGTGTTTTTTTTTTAAAATTGAAAATTGAAATTTTGGGTTTTTTTATTCAAAATAATCCTTTGTTGATGTTGTTAGGCCCTTTTTTGATAAATGGTGAAAATTCACCACAAAAAAAATGTTGTGAAAAAAAATTGTGAAACAAATTATTACAATTATAAAAAAAAACCATAAAAATTGAACAACATGCAAAAGATCATGCAACATGTGAAAGGAATGATGTAAACAAAGTATGCAAAATGATCATTCACTTAGAAGTTGGATCCATGAAGGTGACAATGTTGATATTGCCAAAGTAAAAGTTCTATTAATTATAATCATTTTTATTGATAATTAAAAATGAGAACATAATATGTTAATTTTGACATATGTTTAGAATTTTAAAAAAAGACTTGTAAATGAATGATGATACAATCCATGATTTCGTGTACCATAGTAATTGATCAATAATTAATTAAATTATGTTGATATTCTAAGAAATTCACTACATGAAATGCCAAAACTTCAATATTTCAAATTGCTTAATGCTAAAGGATTTGGAAACCTAAAGGTTTTAACTCCTAGTCATGGACAAGTTTTTCATTTTTACTAATTTGTTGTCACAATTAATAAATGTGTTTCACCTAACCAATATCACAACCTTGAACTTTGGCGGAGAATGGGATAATCATGTGGGTGTAACAATTTGGTGGAATATCATTGTATAAATGTCAAATTCTCACACAAAGTTGTTTTTAAATCCTTCATGCATCTTACAACAATCCACTACAAATTTCATCTTACTACCAATCCCCTAAGGCAATCTTTAGGAATCCAACAATGGCTCCTACAAAATTAGATTGAAAAGAAATTCCAAAATTTATGCGTCATGAATGTTTTTATTACTTTATGCCACTATACTTTTACAACTTGGGTTCCCTTTCCTTTCAACCCTAGCCTCATCATGTGTAAATAAAAATTGAAACACAAGGTGAATAGGAAGGAAGACAAGTTCATGGCCACCTACGGATTAAATTTGTTTGTTTCCAAAATTCACAAATGTTGGTGCATTTAATATAACAACTTTACAATCTTTGTAGGCTATGTACACACTACTTTGAGCGCATACACTAATACCTATAATTGTAGAAGACCAAATAATGCTAGTTTATCATCAATTTTCAAATGAAAAAAACCCATACACAATAATCTACATAATTGTTTGAACAAAATGATAGAAAAACTTTAACTCGAAAAGAATGGCCATTTGTTGCCAAAGATGTGATACAAAAGAACAATTCAAAGGTCTTAAAACCCTAGTAATGGATTTTTTTGATTTTTAAACCATCAACAAAACACAAATTGACACAAATGAGATAGTTTTAAATAATTGTATCTATGCGTTAATGTTGCAAACTTTTCAAATAAAGAACAAAAGGAAAAATAAAGAGGAATCCCTGTGACTTCAAAATTGATGTTGTTTCTTGTAATTGAATTTCACTTCCTTTCATATTTTTTGCCCTTTTTTTAGTGGAAAACTTATAACCTTGATTTTGTCACAGTCAACACAATGGAGGTCATTCATGATTTGTAATTAACTTGTACCTAAATTTTTGTTTAGTTTTCAGTTAACTTTTAGTTCATTTGTAGTTATCCTTTAGTTCATTTTTAGTTATTTTTTATTAACTTTTAGTGTTGTCTAAATGAAATTTTAGTTCATTTTTAGCTAACTTTTAGTTTATTTATAGTTAAATTTTAATTCACTTTCAATTCATTTTTCATTAACTGATAGTTCATTATTAGTTCTCACATGGATAGACATGGGCGACATGTAGGTCAAAAGTTTCTTGAAAATCTTCCTTGAGTTAGGTGCCCAATGGGTATAAATAGAGGTGGAATTCCACTTTATTTTTAGTTTGTTCAACACCAATTTTGGGTATGTATTTTTATCATGATCTTGTTTTGTTCTTGTTATAAAATCCTTTTACATTCAGATCATGCGCACATCGTGTTATTGTTTTTTATTTTCATATTCCATGACTTGAATTTAAAACTAGGCCTACTTTCATTCATGTGGTTTGGAAATCTTGTTGTTTAGTTTTTTTTGTGCCCGTGAGAAATAAATATTTCTTTTCATCCCTTCTTTGTATTTGTTTTTACATTTGACCATAGGACATATATCATCTTTTGCTTCTTCTTCTCCTCCTCTTCATGAGCATGCTTGTTTCTAAAAATTTCTTTGACAATGTGAGGAATGTCATAAAGATTATAAAAAATAGGGATTCTTGTCAAAAAAAAATCCTTCAACCAATCATTTTAATACATTTTGACATGGTGAAATCATCTTTGGTAGGACGATATATTACTGGACCCTATAGTCATCCTCCTTAAACTAATTTTAATGTTACCATTGTCATTATAATTATAGTATATTCCATAAATCTAAAGTTTTTTTCTTAGCCACAAGGTTTTAATCATATTTGAATGACATTCTAAAATCAATCTTGTAGCTTTCGAAAAAAGTTTTTCAATGTCATATCACCAAGTTTTTAATTTAAACATCATTTAGTCCTTAGGATGAAGGTTTGAATGAATGGGAATCGAATTTCTCCCTACCATCACTTTTCTTTAGATGACCATAACCTTTAGCCATTAAATTTGTTTTAGCAAAGCAAGGGGTAGCACTATAGTTTTTATTGAGACCTTTCTAATGATTTCTAAAATTTGATCTTCAAGCATTGTCCCAAAGTTCTTGAGATTCCATAAGACTCCCAACATCCCAACTCCCAAATGCATTGGCTTTCAAAGCAAAATTGCACTTGAGAATGATGGGAGTTCTTCCTTTATATTTTCACACACTTTCTATTCACTTTGGAAAGGTGTCTAAGCCATGCCTTGGCTTCATTTTCAACCCATTTTTTTTGTCTTGTTCAAACTTTGAGTTGGACCAAATTTATGTTTGCAATAGTTATATTATGCATGTGATAAATATTTATTTAATATTTTTATGATTTAAGGTGTGATGTGGTATACATTTGAATGGGTTCTATGTTTGTGTTGAATGTTTTTGTCCAATTTAAGTACAACTCAATGGTTGTGTTTTCAACATGGTGGTTGTTCAAAATGAATAAGGAGAAGCTTATTTTATTCATAAGAAAGGATAACCTCCCCTTCCAAGAAAACTTAAAACTCTTAATAGAACATTGAGTAAAAATGTACTACAGAATGGTCATGCTTTGCTTATTATGTTGGGCAAGGCACCAAGCAAACATGTTAAGGCAAGACCATCACATTAAAATATTGAGTGGTAGATTCACCAAATTTAAAAAGAAACTCATGTTCAACAAACACATTTTGATCACTATTATCAATATATTTTCATTGTTAGAAGATTATATAATATAATGTGATAAGAAAATGACATAATATGCCACCCCATCCCTTTAATGTGGGAGGTAAAGCCCAAGGCCATGAACTTTTTTGAAATTCTTTTTTGACATGTAATGCATAATGTTCCAATATGTTTTTTTTTGGTACCAAATAGATTTTTATCAATGTTAGGTGATTTTTAGAATTAGGGGTAGATATCTATTAGGTATTTAACTTGGGTAATGTATTTGTTAGTTTTCAAAGAACTAATTTTGGTATATTATCATGGATTTCAAAAAATATGAAAAAATCAAAGACTCAATCAAAGTTTTTTGGTTGATTTTTTCATGAACCCACATTTCTTTAAGGTTTTTGAAATAATACATCTTTGATTTGGTTTTTTTTTACAAAGAATTGGAATCAATCGTTTTTAAATTTTTAAATAAATTAAAAATTGAAACCATTGATTCTTTCAAAATCAAAGAATCAAACAACATTGGTCTTTACCAATGTTAGGTAGTTTTCACTTTTTCACGAAAATAGCCAGTTTTGATCATTAACCTACTTTTAAAAAATCAAATAGGTTTTTTTTTTTAAATTATTTTTTTCCTAGAGAATTGGCCAAGGTTTCAAGAAATTGAAAAACAAAAGCTCATTTAGTTCACACATTGTTAGTTTTCACAAATTTATTAACCGGTGATTTTCAAAGGCAATTCACTAGTTTGGTTATTTTCAAAAAATTGAGGTATTTTTTCTTTTAATTCAAAAAAAATTTAATAATGAAAATTAGTAGCCAAAAGAAATGAAAAATGAAAAAATCAAGTTTGTTTTTTCCAAACTTTCATATGTCCACAATTTCGTCCCTCTCAAATTCACCCTCAAATAGCTATGGGGGTGGCCTTAATCTCATTTTTTAAAAATCTTTAGGCTAAAACTTAACTTAATAGACCTTACCAATCACACTACACCCTAGATGCTAACATAGGCCCCTATTACTGAGAACTGAGTCTGTCCTAATACCCGGGAAGGTTTTCATATTTTTAGGAAAAAAACATTCAGATACCCGGGGAGGTTCTCATGAGATCGGTTCTCACCTCATTTTTGAGAACCGCCCAACACTTGTCTCTACGTTGTTGGAAATGCATTACTGAAAGGAACAAGACATGACGTCCTGTAAAACACGGGACCTGGAACAGGACCTCGAAATGCAGCCAAAACCCTAAAAACGAGAAGCGTACAAAGTTTCACTCTCTTGCATTCGCTTGCTCTTTCTTTCGTTCTTTCGCAGCGCCGTCAGCGGCTTCAAGCATCGCAGCCGCTGCGATTCGGAGCTCGTTCGGTGCACGCCAGCAGCAGCCATGGTGGCCGTGAAGAAGACCAAGAAGACGCAGGAGAGTATCAACAACCGGCTGGCGCTGGTGATGAAGTCCGGCAAGTACACGCTGGGCTATGGGACCACGCTCAAGTCACTGCGCGGCGGCAAGGGCAAGCTCATCATCATCGCCAATAACTGTCCCCCGCTTCGCAAGTCCGAAATCGAGTACTATGCCATGCTTTCCAAGACCGGCGTGCACCATTACAGCGGCAACAACGTTGACCTGGGCACCGCTTGCGGCAAGTACTTCCGAGTCTGTTGTCTGAGCATTACTGACCCCGGCGACTCCGACATCATCCGTTCCATGCCCTCTGAATAGGTTTGGGGTTTTTACTTTTCTGGAAACCGGATCCTTGTTTCTTGGATTTAGGGTTTTGGTGTTGTAGGCGGCGAGTCGTGCAAAGCCGGAGGTGTTTTGCTCATACCCTAGGCAGAGAAGAGGTTATTCGATTTTCACAGAAATGTGTTGGGGTTACAGTTCTCACAATCTCTTGTATGAGATGTTGACCTCATGCAATTCCTCCCCAAAATGAATCACCGTCTGTTCAAACTAAGATTTCTTTCTTGATTTTCTTTTTCCTGGTGAGTTGGGAATGTGGGTTTGGGGTTTGCTGGAATGCTGTTGTGCGGAGTTTTTGTGGTTGGAGCTGTCTTATGTTAGTTGTCAAGCTCCTGTTTGGTATTTGGTTGAGACTTACGATTGCAATTCGCACAGAGGTTTTCCACTCTCATACCAGTGGCCGTGTCTCACATCATTTCTGATTCAACTGATGATGCATTGACAGAATGGGGCACAATGGCTTGTGTGTGTCAGCATTTCTTTCCACAGACAGGTACCCTCTTGTTATGGACGTAGTGAACAAGTTGTATTGTCTTTAATCTGTCAGAAGATTCTGGTTCACAGTCACCAATTTATTTACAGAATATCTTCACTGTCTTCAAAAGTTTATACATTTGGAAATTTTTCCTATAGTTCAGAGTGAGCCAGTTTATCTTGGTTTCTGTTCTCATTTTCTTTTTCCTTCATTTCTTCTTGTGTGGGGTCCTTATGGTTTAGGAAGTTGTAACTCCACTGCAACAGTTAGTCATCAGCCTCTTTGACCTTTATTTGCAAGTTTCTCACTTTTTATGCATGTAATAACCTGCACCCATTGCCAGAAGTCAATGGACTAGGTATCCAGCAAGAGGACACTGGCCACCAGATATAGTTGACGGTTGGGAGTGCTGAGACTATATCCAGTAGTTGGTGTCCTCAAACTGGTTACAGGGCATAATCAACAGGGAAGGCAAATTGAGCTGAGCTATAATCAAGCACCAGTTCTCATAACCAGCCCTCTTCACAGACAGAAAGGGCTCTTCATGGATGAAAACTGGATTACTTGTTCTACATTCAAGAAGGTTTTAGGCTATGAAAAATAGTGCTTGTCCAAAAGGACAAATTGGAAGGTGATTGTATGCAAGATTTGCCTTCCTGTTGATTATGGGGATGTTATCCTAGGTGGCCAATGCCATACATATTGCTGTCAAAGGTATTCAGTGTATGGTCATTGCTGTCATCAAAACCAATCCTCAATTCTACCATGGTTTGATGTTTCCATCTACTGCCAATTCCAGTATCAGCCTAAACCAAGTAGTCCATTGCCTGTCATTCTCTTCATAAAATACAATGGCCATTAGGAGAACAGAAAAACCTGTGTGACTTCTTTTAGTGTTGTTGCAGGTAGCATTACTGATTGTAATATGCCAGCATGTTTTTCAAAAATGTAATTGCCTGCCTCTGCAGGCATTATGTATTTGAAGAGCCTGCCATCAATTTGTTTCCCTTGTGGGTATCTGGTGTGTACCCACTGGGTATCACAGGAACATTTAGAACAAAAATCTGCATGCAGTTTTTACACCATGTAAAGCCTTAAGGTGTAGGGTTTACAGGAATTCGACTCGAGCTCATCCCTGCCTCGCAGGGCCCTTATTCCTGAAAAGCCCAGACCCCTTGAGCTTTACCCTATACAAAAGCCTTTAACAAAAGGTGTTGGCAGAGTGTCAACAGGAGTCTAAGCTCTGCAGAAAAGCTAGCAAAATCAAACCATGGCAGGTGGGTGTTTCCACAAGTGTGGAAATGGTTTCTCTTAAGCTAAGAAGATATTGTGAAAACAGTTTTGTGTGGGGTTTTTACCTTCCTGCAGAAAGCAACATTCAGCAAGGGTGTCTCAAATCCCATTGCCATTATTCTTTCTGTAGAACTGTTGCTTTCTTGGTCTCATCATGTTGTTTCCCTCTTTATGTATTGTAAAATCAAAATGATCACAATGATCAAAATGGTAGTGCATGTAGACTTGACATTTCTAGCTGGAGCCAATGTGAAGCTCCCAAGAAGAGCTCAAAGGCACTCTTTCGAGTGATTTTACAAGGTGTTGTTGACAATACCATAAATCCTATTATGGATTGTAAAAAACTGATGGGTTGATGTTACTCATAGTAGTCATGGAATACTTCAAATTCTAATTTATTTAATTTTATTTGTCATTTACATATGCAGGCATTTTTTGAACATCCAACTTTCATCCATTCTTGATGGATTTGTTTATCATCATTAGTTTCCTCCCTCGTTGGAACCAAACATTAAACCAAGTTGTGCTATGATGTTACTACTGGAACCAAACCCAAAACTGGATCACATAACCTATTTCCACCAAAAAAGAAACTTAAGTCCAAATTGGATTATTGCTATAATTTTTCTTTTACATATGATCTACTTCTCTAGGCTACCAACGGATATTGAATTAAAAACCTAACTAATAGGATATACCTTTTAGTGATATAAGGTCTTTTAATTGGGGTAAAATAGTAATATTACACAATTTATGATATTGGGTTATGTGTAGAATAAGTGGACTTGTATTTAATTATATTCTTTAGGAACCTTGGAACCAAAATGCTTCTTTTTTTTTTGTGAATTTTCATATTTTTCATATGGTTTCAACACACACAAAATGATTTTAATGAAAAATATGGCCCTAATTTGCTAGATTCTGAAAGAGAAAAATCTTTAATTGCCATATTTTTACAACATGTTCCATTAAGTAGCCAAAATAAGAAAGGATTTTTAAGTTTTCTACTTTCTTATTTGGTATTTAACCAAATTTGACCAAATCTTCTTGTCAATGTTTGCTAATTTGGCTACATAAAAAATTGGACAAAGAAGAAGAAAAGACCATAATTGGAATTGAAGGTTCAATATTTTAAAAAACATGCTTCAAAATTGTAGTGGAGCTTCCATCAACTTTTTAAAAATTAGTTCAAAAAAAATTAAATATATTTATTACCTGATATTTGACAAATATTGTCAAAACAATTTTTTTTATATAAAAAGGTTTAACAATCCAAGTTAGAATATTTCAGGATTTTGACTAGTGATTAGAATTTTAGACTCATAATTTGCATTCAATAATTTTGTGTTGTTAGTTGTTATCAAAACTTGTAAAAATATCATATGTGAATAAAAAGCTTTGAAAAAAGAAAATGTGTAAATTATTTTAAATACCATTATGAAAATTTTATAGTCTTTGGTGAATGATCCTCATAAAAGATAATCTTTAAGCAAATGTGTTGACTCCCTTGAGGTGTAGTTCTCACATAAATATTTGATTTTACGCATGTAAATGATCCTATCCTAAGAGAGTATAAAATATCATGTTAAAAATCATGTGAATGACGAATATTGCAAGTTTTGTGTTGAAGTATGTTTGATAGTTTACCTATGTGCTGAAAGGGATTAATCAAAAATTAATCCTCATAGTTCCGGATCCCCCCCTCAAAACCAAGGCAATCCTAAATTATTTTAGAATCACCCAACACTAGGTTTTAACATAGATGATGTTCATAAAAACATTTCAAAAGATATGTTTTATAACAAGCTAGGTCTAGTTCCACCTACTCTACACATACCATACTTACAACTAACAATGGACACTTCTTTGTCGAATAATTATTGGCCTTGCCTAACTACCAAGGCAAGGATATTGTGTTGAGATTCATTATAGAATATAGTAGCTTAATGGATTTTTATAGGCCCCTAGGTAATAAAAGGTCTATTTTTATATGAGGATTTTTGAAAGATGATATTTTGACTTGTGTTCAAACTTGAGATCAGTTATCAAGTTATAATGTCTTGAAGGATTTTAGTTTCTTTTAAGGGATTTTTTGAAGATTATATTTTTGCATGGTGAAATATTTGAGTTTCCATATAATTCTTCTTTTGCCTCAAGATACTTTTTAATGTAAATGGCAAGGCCACAGTGTGACACGCCCCTTGTTTATTTTAGGTTACGAGGTTCAGCAGTTTCAAATTGAATTTTTCAAAATTTTCAACAGTTGATGAATAAGTCTGCAAAGTACACCTTCTCTTGTCTACTTGTAATAGTAACCCAATGGGTGGGAACGGAGTTGGATTCTCAACTATTTTCAATAAAATTTTCTATGTTTTTTGCTAGATCTTTTGCGAATTGTTTTGCGCCATATATCCATCATAGGTATGGTAGGATACAACAACATAACAAAGTGTGTTCACATATCTATAAACTTAACCATTTACAAGTCCTTTCATAGGATAATTAAGATACCACAGAAATCATTCCAGCAAGCCATACAAGAAAGTCTGCAAGGAATGCTCAAATTCCACCTCAAGTTCCTACAAGGCTGGCATTGGTTAGAAGGTTGTCAAACGATTGTCAAATAATGCCTTTGCTGAATATTTTAATAATTTTCTATGATTTTAAATATATATAATTAAATATTCATTAAAAATTTGCCAAATCTGTCAGGCTACTAGGGTATCTATGAGATTCAGTGGAAACTCCACAATAGAAATTTGACCATGGTTTAGTCCTCACAAAAGTACCAGACCATCATCAAACCATCTACATGGGAAGAGGCATCAGTGGTCATGGACCCACCCATGATGGACCTGGCCTTTGGATGATGGTTTAAGCAGGGCAGGCACCTCCTAACATCTCATAGGTTTTTCTGAGCTCATAAATTAATCCAACATGTTATCTGGTGACAAAAAACAAATAGGGGAAGAAATGTGTAGGCCATTCCCATTGACACAAAATGATAAAAAAAAAGGATACAATAAGTGCAATGACAAAGTCTTGCATACCAACAAGTTTGTGGCCTTTAATTAAACAACAATCTATGATTTATTTTCTTAAGGTACAATTGGGATTAGCACACTTCCAATTTACTCTCATGACCTAAATTATCTTAGTCCTTGATAATGATTCCACCACAACAAACCCTTCTGACACAAATCTAGTAGCATACATCATCACCATAAGTCACAACATCCCAAATACTCCCAAACAACACAAAATTAGAAGCATATCATATTTTTGCAGATCTTGTCAATATTGCCAGATCAAAATCTCCTCAATGGCCCATATTTCTCCTAATCCCAACATTTCCCGGGAAGCTTGTACAAAAGAAGATAACCCCATCACCTACTTTAACAATAAAAAATGTGAAAATACATCTTCATGCAAATGCTAAACTCGCTATTCATGGACCCATTTTCTCTCAAAGTTCTCATTTCACAAGTCTCACTTCCTTTCAACACTCAAAACCAAAACCACATAGAAACAATACCAAACTTGAGTAGTTGGAATCATTATGGACTAGCTCTGAAAACTCCCTAGAAACTTTCATCACATCCATGTGTTTCTAACCTTAGACATTCTATCATCAATTTCAACAAATTGTCCTAATTTTCTTTGCATAGTGAAAATCTGAAAAATGTAAGACCTACAATTTAGAGCAAGCATTCTTCTCATCAACCAAACGCAAAAACAAAAACAACAAAATCACAAGAGGAAAAAGAATTGCTTAACTTCATGGGCATCATTCTTTATATTTATTTTCATCCTCCATAAGCCACCATGAACATAAATTCCATGCGACAGACCACACCTCCAAATCCAAATGCACCATAAAACACCCTACAACAATTTTTCTACTCCACAAAACATAGGGAACAAACCCAAAAGAAACAAGTAAATCCCAAATATTCTGCACCCTCCAAAAACTTCCCAATGTAACATCAACCATCACACCACAACTCCATTGAATTATGAAACAAAAGATGGTGAACTATTTCAACATTGTTGAAAGATGCGAACAAACTCAAACCAACTCATGGACAACTACTTGGCCAAAACACCTACACCCTAATTCCATGTCACAATCTAGTCATATGCCCTGCCCTAAGCTTGGAAGGTACCTTAACCTAATGTCAATTTCCACATGGACAAAACGATTTTGACTTTTTTGAATTTTTTTTTTCCCACAATCTATAATGGTATTATCATATGATGAGTGAAATTATTCAGATTGTAGCCTGCATGATTATGATGATTTTCAACACTTTAGCTTCATATTTTCATGAAAACTTATTTTGATATTTTAAAAATTGTTTAATCACAAAACTAGCCTTAGGATAAAGCACTTTGGATTTTAAAGTAGGGGAATGGCCTCATCAACTTTCTTTTTGGTGTAAAGGAAGCACTAATGCAGCCTATGCTACTGGCCTAATTGTGAACATGACATTGACTATAGACCTCAGTTTGTAATTTACTAGTTTGAACCCCGTGCCTAATGCACAGGTGTGTGTGTATTTGATGGTACATATTACAAAATTACAATTACAAACTACATTTCCAAAACCTTTTTATATACGACATTCCGCATGTATCCAACAGGACCCTGGCCGCTGAAAATCTTGATGTTTGCACTGCTTGTGACCCGTGAGATAGCAACATACAGCTGACCATTGGAATAGACCGGAGATGGCAAATATACCCCAACATTGTTCAACTTGTAAGTAAGTAGTAAGTTACTTATTTAGTAGGTATCAATCTGTTGAAAATTTTCTTTGTTTCTGTATGTTGATAAGTTCCAGTATCCAGACCCCCTCCCTGTTCATAATGGTTAGGGTTTCTGGTGCAGCCAATTTTCACATGCATCATAATAATACCTTTGGCATCCAGCATATTATTATTATT
>Ga0116231_10013012_pt1 | contig 11892 bp, 12 predicted proteins | sample S1TSphgellanicum_2_FD_89695 | JGI IMG/M metagenome (GOLD analysis project Ga0116231, IMG submission 89695) | Host-associated microbial communities from peat moss isolated from Minnesota, USA - S1T2_Fd - Sphagnum magellanicum MG | ecosystem: Host-associated > Plants > Peat moss > Unclassified...
AAAAAAAAAATTTATATAAAAAAAAAAAAAAAAAAAAAAAAAATATATATATAAAAAAAAAAAAAATAATAAAAAAAAAAAAAAAAAAAAAAAATTTTTTTTTTTTTTTTTTTTTTTTTTTCCGGCTAGGCCTTTTGTGAATTAATTTTAGCCAAAAATTAATTAAATATTGTCATAGGTACGATATTTGTGGCCCATTGATCTCGGATAAATTCTAAATCTTAAAATTTATAGAACCGAATTATCCTTCTTCCTTGTTTATTCATTTACTCTTGGGGATGTCGAGCACCAAGAGCATTATACTATGTCGTCGTGCGGACCACAAATTTTTCAAACACAATTTATACATATGGTGATGATGCCCCACGGACCTCACTCAAGGTGCGGCGGGCTACTCGGATCTAATGACATCTGGTTCGATGCGCCAATAATTTCTTCCTTCTTCTTCTTCTTCCTTAAAAGAATGGACAATCTTATTGTGAGAATGCCTTCCCCCCGAGAGTGCTTTACGGTGCGTAAAGCACAGCTATGGAACATTCTAAATCCGAAAAGTGCCAAGGAGACCTTACTTTCATGGGTTATAAGGTGCCCATCCGAGTACAAACCCTAAACCCTAAACCATGTGCTTTTCCGATTAGCCATTACTCTAACATCATCGTTTCTAATTTCGATGATTTTTATTTTTATTTTGTGGGAATTTTCTTAAAAAAATTCCCTTAATTTTTTCACATATATCCAGAATTTAAATTTAAAAAAAAAAAAAAAAATCATCAGATTTCTACAACAGGTTCCAACAAGGTAGCCCTAAATATAAAATGGTTCTTAAATAGTTTTCACTTCCATATCTGGTCCATAGCCAAAATTTGGCTAAATCTTCTTGTGGATGATTGCTGCCAATTTGGCTACTTCACAAAATTGAGTGGAAAAAAAAAAAAAAACCCCTGTTGTAGTGTATTTAATACATTTGTCACTTCCTTTCTAATTCCTTTTTCTTTGTTAGTGTAGTGTTTATATTTTTATTTATTAGTTAATTTATTTTTATTATTATTATTATCCATTTCTTTTTCCTCATTATTTTTAGTATTTTATAGCCACAAACTTTTGCAGGTTTACAAAACCCATTTCCCATTCCATTCATGACATGTGGAGGTGCCCAAAGGTATGTTTGTTTTGGTGGCTTCCCAATAGGCCAGTTGTTGTGAGCATGCCCTTGGGTGTGACTTGTTCTCTTTTATAAATATTTTTTAAAAAATAAAATTTAAAAAAATTTAAAAAAACCAAAAAAAGACTATTATTAATTATTATTATTAATTATTTTTAAAAATAATTTTTCTTTTAATATTTTAAAAGTACTCTCTAAGTTGACAAGTTCATAGTAGTACTATGTAATGACTAATGAATGAACCCAAGAGTTGATAAAATAAGAGGAGTTGGGTTGTTTTGACTCAAGAATTGCTTTTTCCATGAGGCATGAGTTTTGTGAGGAGGGGTATATATATAGTAGCTAGGCTAGTGTTGGTGAGGTTGGGAAATTAGGGTTTGAGATGGGGTTTTTACCCATCCAACAATAATGTTGTATTAAGTTTCACTCATCCATACACAAAAAGCTAAAACAACAACACATGAAAGAAGAGATTTTGCATGTGTTGTTTTGTTTTCCTTCTTCTTCTTCTTCTTCTTCAACAACTTAAAATCTCCATGATTTTACATAATCTTGTAGGAAATTGTTTAGCAATCTAGCATATTAGATTTGGTGCCGCAATTGGAGTTTGTTTTAGTAACAACTTAGTATACATATACTACGGGTATGATTCATGTTTAGTGGTCGATAGTGAGGCAAATAGCAACACCTTGGAGCACCCAATGGGAAGGGTGGATAGTAGTGGCAATATCCGCCTCAAATATAAGTCCCACACCCATGGCATTGCGCCGTGCTTGAGTCACATACACAGGTGTGCGGAATGTGTTGGTCAATTTCAGTTTGCTCGCCTCGATTGGAATAATTTGCAATATTGGGAGCTCCACGACAAGTATCTTTGGATCCTAGTAATATTCAAACAGAAAAAAGAAGCCAACGATTTGTCTCTCAAACTTGAATCTCTCAATTGTTGTGTTGGGAAGAAGAAGAAGCAGAAGAAGAAGAAGACGAAGAAGAAAAAAACATTACTTTGGAAATATTTTTGTGTGTTTGTTGTGTGTGTGTGTGTGTGTGTGTAGACCTTTGTACCTGAACTCTGAGCATTGAGATTTTCTCATCCCAGGAAGCGCCCTCTAAGTACAGGCCTGTGATATAGCATCCATCCCTTGGTTTTTCTTCAATCTCTGACACTTGTGTGTATTTAGTCACCTGTAAGCACATCCCCACAACCCCCACCCAACATTGCTCCTTTTCCAAATTCACATTGCAAATGCCCATCTCTCTCTCTCTCTCTCTCACACACACACACACAACTTTCAAATTCTATGAAGTTCTCAAGATGCAACAATTTCACATGATTTGAATGTGAATTTTTTTCTACATGAAATTTTTTATTAGTTGAACATTGATTTTCCAGTTATATATACATCTATATACATATATAGATGATGGTTGGCAAAGGAAGCTAAATAACAAAAATTATTGTTAAAATTCACACCTGTGTGTAAGTGGTGGATCTGTCAAGCGGCCAACCCCGATCTCGGCAAGCTGTCTGAACAAGAGCTGCAATGTAGGTTTCTGGAATGTGAAGGCCAGATAGCCACATTACTTTGGGCTCTCCATTCTCAGCCCAATCGATATACTGTGCATAGCGTCGCAGGAACCAGATCATCCAAGTTGATAACATCTTCTCAGTCTGTAACAAGTCCACCAAAAAAGGAATTAAAAAAAAAAAAATCTGTTATTACTAAAAATCTATTTTTATTAAAAACATTCTGCTCTAGGATTTCTATAAATCTTTTAACAGTAAATAAATTTACAAAGAATTTGAAATATACTATTAACAAATTGAAGCGTGCTAATTTATATCAATTTTTGTTGTTTTGCCTTGTTGTTACAAGAAGAACTACACATCCCCAGAAAAGATTTCATGGGAGAAAGATGTACAAAAATGGGTTTTGGCGGGCGGAGGGTGTGGTGGGTAAAAGGAAGAGACTTGAGATGTCATTTTACGCCACATTGCAGGAAGCTCTCCATTGAAAAGAGCTGTTGAAAGGTCATCAAGATCTTTGCTCATACCTATCTCACCTGCAGTATGATCATATCACCAACATGAACAAGTCTTACTTTCAAATTGAGTTCCTCTTAGAGTCATGGCTGCAAGTTTGGTCGCTTTGGAATTGCACCCAAAACTTGCTGAAACAAAAAAGCTACTAACCCAATTTGAGCCATTCACAATGCTTCAAATTTTGCATATCATCATCATCTTTTTTCACCGCATTTGTCAGTCAAAGACATCAATTCACACACAATCACTTGGGGTCATAACCAGTACTGTTGGTCTCGTATCAACTTTTGAACATACCAGCCTGGTCGTGGTATTGGGTACTTCTAAAACTTTGCACATACTGTGGTACCATGGCAAGTTCAACATTTTGGAGTCAAATAATTAGTTTAATTTGAATTTCCCTGTTGAAAGCTAGAATATTTCAGAACACTACAAGATTCTCTATTTTCCTTCACAAAATTTTTTTCCTTGAAAAAAAAGTAATTTTGTTGACAATTTCTACATTTCTTAAGATAATAGAATCAGTGTGAAAGTTGCCATGGTACTACAGTATCAGTCTGGTCTTGGTATTGGGTACAATTCAAAAACTATCATTACCAGCTTGGTCCTGGTATTGGCTCTGGACAAGACCAATTTTTTGGCTTGTACCAAAGCTTGTGTTATATGTCCAAAAGCTATGCCGTACTTAAAGCTTATTGCTTACCAGCAAGTGCCCTCCTAAGCTGGAATAGACTGTCTTTCATTCGCACCACCAATCTGTTCCACCTCTCTATCTCTTGAAGCAACACCACCTAACACCAGAACCCAACCTCATGTCCCACCTCTTACCACCTCTGACAACGACAGGGGAGATTCAATTACATTTTGTACAAAAATGACATCGGTTCAAAATAAGGTAATTTGTTTATTGCTTTGGAGACAAAAGTTTATAAACAATTGAGAAAACAAAACTACGCACCCACAAAAAAGTTCTTGATCCAGTGCATGATGGGCACATAGCAAAAACTTCAAATAGATGTACGTAACCACATGATATGTATGTATATAACTCTGATGAAAAAATCTAGCACACAAAATAGATCATCTATATAGTTCATCAAAATTCTATGGTGTGAAAAATCAATTTAAAAAAAAAAAAATCACAACACAAAAAATGCAATCCTTAAGGAGGATTTCATTTAAAAAGAGTTTTAGGGTTTAGGGTTTATTACTTGTACAGGAGTTGGTATCCCGATTGATTTCCTGAGTACTGGCAAGTCAAATGGTGCAGGGATTTTGCTCAAAAGATCAGTAGCAACTTTATCCACGACATCTTCTCTCCGAACACCCCCTTCTCCACCTGCAGTGCGTGGTTGGAGGTTCACGAGATCCCTCCACAGATTCTTGGTACTGGTGGAATAGTAGCTGATATCTGCATTTGGGTGTAGTCCAAAAACCTCAGGTGATTGCATAATAGGCATGGAGGCTATGTACTCTGTGTAATTGTTTCTCGGTCCTGTGTCTGGAAGCTTGTAGATGACAGATTCATCTGGTGATGAGTAGAACATGAAAGGATGAAACTTGTCAAACAAGAAGTTGCCTAGGTATTCCTCCAGGTATGTGGTTAAGATTCGACGGTCAAATGAATCTGAAACTCGACCTCCATACATGGCTTCTCCGATGAGATAACGCAATGTACCCCATGGTATTTGGTCATCCTTGTTGTCATAAGCTTTTTTCAAGTACGTTGAAATCAATGCCAGGCTGCATTACATACATACGTATGTACATGCAACAACCGTATCATGAGATCAGCTAGAAGGACATATATGTATATATTCACAATTGATACATAATTAAGCATCTGAGAGTGCAAATGTGCAACAACAACAACCAATTTTTTTAGGTTTCTGATGTAGCATCATTAGTGATCATCCCAAGAAAGATTTAGCATAAAATGGTAACAGCATTTCGAAAACTGTCCAAACAGTAGAAATATTGGCAAAAAACTGCCCCAACTATCAACACTAAAGAAACACTCAGAGTCAAAACGTGGTGAAATTTTCCTGGATTTAAATTTCTTTTTCCTTCCGAAAATCTTGAAAAACCAGGGAATTTGCAACAGGATGATGTACAAAATTCACTTGGATGCAAAAATTCACTACACAAAAAAAGGAAAACTGACAAGAACAAGCTTTTCACATATTGCAAGGATGGAGCCAACACTCAAATCATGAGCAACATTTGTCAGTAGGGTAGTAGTACATACTAGTGAGCTCTTAATATATTGAGAATTCAAAGTGGATAAATTACCTGATACGGAGATCTGTCTCATTGAAGTCATATGCAACATTCCACCCAAGTCTTCCATACTTACGTCGCTCTTGCACAACAGCATGGAAAAAAGCAACCACAAAGACCTACCCATCATCCATTCACATCCCCCACCCTGTTCAACTTCTAGATTTCTGTGCTTCAAGCCTCCAACAGCAGTTTTATTTATGCCCTTTGGGTTGGGCATATCATCACCGTAAACCCTGTCATAAACCCTAAACCCTAAACCATTCATGGGCACCGAGGGATTTCTTAAAAGAAGTTTACCTGGGGGCGATATGCAGGATGAGGACAATCTGCAAGATTTTCTTCAGTAATCTTGGCATATGATGATCTTAAATTAAGCTTCAACCCATTAGGTGGCTCAGTCACCACTTTCAAGCTGCGTTGCAGAATTCCCAATGGGAAGGCTGAAGTTGGTTCTGTTGTCAACCACAAGCGAAAATCGACATGCGGTTTCACAAGTTTCTCTAGGAATTTTTCCAATGTTTTGAGCCAAGAAGGAAGCAAGTGGCAATTTTGTAGCATAACCCATAGACCTCGAGTAGTTCCTTGCTCCAATTGTTCAGCAGCTTTTGGACCCATTCCTTGACCCAATGCCATGTACTTCAGTTTCGCTCCTGGTTTGAATCCCATCTCTTCCCCTAATTTAAACACATCAAATGCCGGATCTGCTCCAGGACTAAGGATGAATACGATCGGTGTAGTTGATGAGCTTTGTCGATGGATAACTCTATAGTCCAAGACAGGTGGTGTAACATACTTCTCCCCCATCTTTTCCATCACATACCTCTGCAATTTAAAAGGGAAAAAAAAACAACACTGATATGATCAGCTAAGACACTAACATCAATTCTCCAAAAAAATCCTGAACTCTTTTTATCTTCCAAATCTACAAATGCATTGAGATACTGAAATTGTATGCAAAGTTTTTTTTTTTTTTTTCCCATTCAAAATCGATATATATACACAGATATACATACATGTATATTCGTTCATGTATATACAGATGCCAGATGCATGTACCGTCAGAGCTACTGTGATTCTGTCAATGCGGAAACAACGAAGAATCAACAATTGCTCAAATACACTGAGGCTGTCTGAAAATCCTCCTGGAATGGGAACTGTTTCAGGTCTCTCTTCATCATACCTGACATCTCATACACAAGTTTGACAAGATCAAAAATTTTGAGAGTTGAAATTGGGTGGGTACCACCCAAATTGAATCTGAGAGAAATCAGGTACTGCCACCCGAGTTGAGTTTTTGAGAGAAATTGGGTACAGCACCCAAGTTGAATTCAAATGGGCTCTGATCAATCCTATTATGATTTTAGTAGCTGAGCATTGGTCAGGTCTACAAGTAACTAAAAGAATCCAAAAAAGAATCTTAGATGATGTTTGAAGGAAAAAAAGAAAAGAAAAAAGAAGCTTGTTATCAATCTCAGAAGAACAACAGATGTACAGAATTTGATTAATATCATAACAGTAAGTGGATGAACACATTAAGGTTCCAAGTAGGTACCTACCAGGCTTGCCATTCAGACTCATGGGTCTCAAAGTGGACACCAACTGCTGCAAATTGGGGACCCAATTCCATCATCCGGATCAGATCTTGCCATCCCTGATCAGGGAACCATTCAGGGAAGGGATTTTGTTGCACTGCTTTTTCAAGAGAGAGATTCCCCTTGAGAAAGAAATCCAAATGGACATGGTTGAGCAAACCATCTCCATCGATAATTCGTATCGTCATTTGGAAGGACAACATCAACTTGTGTTTTTCAAACAGCCCAGTACATGTGTAGCTGTAGAGATCATAAGTGAGTGCATCGATGATGTTCTTCAGCCGACCATCTACTGTCACAGCTCGTTGACTTGTTGCAAGCGCAATCAGAAAAACCTCAAGAAATGAGTTCAGTGAATACTCATACATGTTGTTGATGGCGGATAAAGAACCTAATACAAAGAAGAGAATTGCACCCCGCTTTGCTGCTGGAAAATAACGTGCCCTCAACTGGCATGCACCACCCCCAAAGAACCAAATTTTCATCGAAAAAGATAAATTTCAATCCATTTTTTTTGCATCATAGTTTGTTGAGCTGCTAGCTGCCCACTTTGAATCTTTGACACCAACAAAATTTCTTCCTAAAAAAAATTACCTTGGTACTTACTACATTGGATTCCAATGCTTGTTGTGAATTAAGGAGCTAGCTGGGTATTAAAGAGTTTTGAAAAAGACAAACAATTTACCGTATCAATCTCAACTCCTGTCTCGCGTGCCATGGCTAGTTTTACTGTGATTTCTCCTGCCTTGGCCTTGGTAGTTTCCAGAGTTGCGATCAATTCATGGTTGTCAAGGATATTTCCTGTAGCAGCACTCAGTTCCTGAAAGCAATTTTTATTTATTTTTGGTTGGGCATCTAATTCCCCTCATCAGGTGACATAAAATACATGAGCAAAATACTAACTTTGTTGTGCAGTAAGACTCACATACAGTTCACAACCAAAGACTGTAATGTTCATTGATAAGGTACTCGGTGATGAAGATCACATCAGATCAGCAGCCAGGTTGTGCCTTTTTTGTTTTTTTTTTTCCCTTCCCTGTAAGCTCTTAGTTGCAAAGGATGGATGGATGGGATATACACAAATTCCAAATCAAATTGCCAGAAGAAGTCAATCTTACACGAAGGAGAGTATCCTCTAATTGCTTGAGCAAGGCCTTGTTTTCACCAGTATCTCGCACAAGATTCTCTCGTAACTCTTCCAGGTCTGGTCTTTCATGACCCACCTGCCAGAATGGCAGCCTCAAAAAAAAAATTATCACATTCACTCCCCAAAAACACACAAATAGCATTACACGCCCAGCTAGCTGCATCATGTTGGCATGGATGGGTTGTTGAAAGAAATTGGATCAAAACTTCATGAAATCCCAAACAGAGAAAAGAAGAAAAAAAGACAGAACACCGATCCAATGATCAAAGGAGAAGAATTTGAAGATCTCTTGATCTTACAGTTGCATTGAGGAGCTGAGCCTGGAGACCAACTTCGGTAACACAGTAATTGATGATGATTGTCTTGCCAGAGATCTCAGGTCCATACTCTGGGTTTGGCAGCTTGCTTATCAGGTATAAGCGGAAATTCTCATCCTGGAAAAAGGAAGAACCCCATTGACATTTTTGTGGGCACAAGTCTCATGACTGTAACCAAACCAACAAGAAGAATCTGAGATCATGATTAGAATTATACATGGCACTGGTGGTTGTGTCAAAGATTTGTGATCAGAAAGTTTGCTTGCTTACCCACTCAATGTCTTTGTCTCCTAGCTTCACCACTTTTCGGCCGCCTGCTCCAGATGTTGTAATTTTCTCAAGAATAGGATCAATGACAGGATCAATGTATTCATCAACATTCTCAAACATGAATGGGAATCCGTACTGAATCGCCAACTCCATTTGTTTCAGAAAATCTGAGTCATTGAATGTCCGTATACGCCCCTCAAGCATTTTTCCTTCCTTCTTCTTGATCCAATTTATTGCCTGATTGATTGATTGATTAATTGAATAAATGAATCACCCACCCACCAACCACCCACAATGGAAAATTTTCTCAAATGAAAAAACTGGGAATCAATTCAGTCAATCAGAAACAAACATTCGGGCTTGAAGGATCTTGTCAAAGATTGAATGGAGCAAGTCTTGGAAATTTATTTTTTCAACCTGCGATTGTGGGTCAACACAAAGAGGAAAGCGAGATCCTTGAGTTGTGAGGATGCCATTTTGAATGGAGAGATCATTGGAAGGAAGCCCTTCACTGTTCCACTTGCTGATCTCAACTTCACTTGTCAACAAATTCTCCAGTTTGAAGGGATTTGTCACTGGAACTCCCCGTGTCACCAGGTCTGCATGCCAAGTTTGGTTAATCAGCTCATTCCGGAACTCAATTGTAAAAGCTCCACAATAGCTGCAACCCACCCCCACCATCAGCCGCACATACACAGATGAAGATCCCATCACCCCATGATGTTAAAAAAGAAGTCAAAACCGGTTTTCTACACAATTTGGACATGTGGATCCAAAACCTGCAATTTAATGGAACTGCAATCTAACAAAACTGATACACAAGAGCTGATTCACTGATTTCACAAATGAGGAAATTCATCCAATGCACTCATACCCAATGAAGGTACTGAAAGAAACCAACTTTGTTGCTACAGAAAAAAAATCAAACAAGTGTTGACTGGTTCAAAATGAGTGAAAACTTTGAAATTGCAGCAACTTAGTCCTGAAATGAGCATTGTGTTTTTCAAGACAAAATTTGAGCTCCAGAAATCTGGATGCATGTATTACAGGGATGGTGATGAATCCAGAGCTACCTGAGGAAGCTGGAAGCTACCAAGCAGTCTCCAAGCAATTTGACACGTGCTACTGCCAGTTCTTGGAGTTCCCGAGACCATCTTTCATGCTCTGAACCCAAACCAGCAATGAGGCGTGAAGCTGCGTCTAAGCGTTTCTCCATGAGATCCGCATTTGTCTTCAACTCAATCTGCTCTGCTGTGTTTGTCTCAAACTGCTTGTTCAAATGTCCCAGTTGTGCTGACAAGTTTTCCACCTAAATCCACCACCATAATTATATATATATTATAGTAGTTTGATGAATGTCATTTCTCTGAAGGATTTGGAGAACAAGAAGAAACATAAAATTGATTGACCCACTCTGACATTCAGCAAAGTTGGTTGGAAATTAATGAATCTACAGATACAATTTTCATGGGTTCTTAGACAAATTCCATGGGTGTACACCTCAGCTTGTATTCTTTCCAGCTCATTTTGTGCTGTGTTCAGCATCTTCTCAGCAGCAGCTACTGCATTTCGCTTCGGTGCCACAATTTTGAGAATACCATAATAGTTCATCATAGCAATCACCCATCGCAGCAAACCCGCTCCAGCTATAGATATTGTCGTTATATTTTCCAATGACATATTTGGGTCTTTGAAGTATTCCCGCAGACCTTTCATCTGGGTGGTGGATGGAATTTTTTGTAAAACACAAAAAAGTGAACACCAAAGAAGATGTGTTTTAAGTAGTAATCAAAAGGCAGAAATTTATTCACAAAAAAGTAAAATAAAATAAAATAAGATCAAGAGTGTAGAGAAATTTTACAGCATTTCAAACATTTTTTATAGTACCTGTTTCTCTGTGATGGCATCTTTCTCAAACTCAACCAAACTCTTCAAAAAGCTGTTGTCTGCCATCATCCCCTTTGCACCCTTCCAGGACACATCTGGTACTCGCTTAAGAATACAAACACACTCTGTCACCTGGTGGGAGGAAGAAAGAGACATATATCTATAAGCTGTAGGGTTTAGGGTTTATGGTGTGTGCAAGAAAAATTCTTGACCAATCCTCCAAGTTTGCCACATCAGCTAATCAGTCCATTTTTCATGACTACTTAACTGAAGACAACAAGGAACCTGTGGGTCATTTTAGATATCCTGCTTAAACCCTAGCATGCACCTGCTGTTGATATTCTATTGGTGTCATTTCAGGGGGGAAATTCATGAACTGGTTTACCTTTTGGACATATATGTTGGGCTTTGCAAAGGAGCGGATTTCAGTAATGTCATCCTTCTTCAAACTATTGAGAGCTTCTGCTGCTGCTTCGAGAGCTGGGATAGCATCAGCCAAAGCAATTTCGGCTTCAGCTTTCTCACGGGTGATCACCTCACTTTGTGCAGACAGATCAATTTGCTTCTCTTGAGCTATGGTTTGCTTGCTTACTACAGTTGCTGTATTTGTGCTGCCAAGAAAAAAACACACCCAAAAACACAAGTAATAATAAAAATTCAGCAACAATGTACTAATCATGTAAGTTTGCAAAAACACTGATGGTTGTACGAAGAGGAGAGCACTAATTGCATTTAATTAATTAATTAATTAAGCACATAACAAAAAAAAAGTTTAAAGCATGACACCCATTGTTGGGATTAGTACCTGATAACATCAATAAGCTCATTACATTGTTTTGTCTTGGCGTCCACCACAATTTTGGCTTCTGCCAATGTGATCTGAACCCACCCACAAACAGATATTACGCAGTAATTAAGAACTTAGCTTCATAATTTAGATCAGATCACTGTTGGGTTAGCAGCCAAATAAATATAAAAATATAAAAATAAATAATATTACCTGCAATGCCGAAACTTCCACTTTTGCTTGAATAAGTTTTTGCAATCCACCATCGAGTCTCTTAGCTTGCTCAGAATTTTGGATGCGTTTGGTTTTCAAAGATGTCCGGTAAGTCAGGATGTAATCAAGGAAGTTCTTGGGTGTGACATAGTTGGTGCGTTGCGTCTGCTGTGTGAACTTGATGCTCAAC
>Ga0116231_10013013_pt1 | contig 11892 bp, 6 predicted proteins | sample S1TSphgellanicum_2_FD_89695 | JGI IMG/M metagenome (GOLD analysis project Ga0116231, IMG submission 89695) | Host-associated microbial communities from peat moss isolated from Minnesota, USA - S1T2_Fd - Sphagnum magellanicum MG | ecosystem: Host-associated > Plants > Peat moss > Unclassified...
CGTCGAGCCCCCTCGGCCGGTCCTTCGCATTTCCCACTTCGGTTTTTTAACTTGTCGATCCCCCTAGACCGATCCTTCGCATTTCCCACTCTGGTTCTTTAACCCGTCGATCCCCCCGACCGGTCCTTGGCATTTCCCACTCCGGTTATTTAACCCGTCGATTACCCCGGCCGGTCCTTGGCATTTCCCACTCTGGTTCTTTAACCCGTCGATCCCCCCCGGCCGATCCTTCGCATTTCCCACTCCGATTATTTACCCATCGATCCCCTCGACCGGTCCTTTGCATTTCCCACTCCGGTTCTTTAATGATTATGTGATTTTGTTATTTTTTATGAAATACCCTAACCCAATGATTCTTTTGATTCTGAAAATTTTCAAATACCCAGAACCAATGAGTCCGGCTGGATGGATGACGGGACGAATTCAAGGGAAGCCGACCAAATGCACGGATTTAAGGGAAGCTTCATTTGGTCGGCCTCACGAATATGCCTTCATCCTTCCTTTACTATAAGTAATTAGTAAACTGCGAGGTAACAAACACATGCACAAGAAGGGATCCTAAAGAAAAAGAGACTTGCTTGTCATGCAATCAGCAGCAATCCACGGAAGGAGCTGTGTCCTCTACCCCGAAACCACCACCCCATGATGAAGAAGAAGAAGAAGGGATTTGTTTTTCAGATTCAAGGAGTCAAAATTTCCTGTCGATCCTTAAAAGGTATGACCACCACCATGACGCATGAGGAACCCGTTTCCTTGCACATGTTAAAATGCAACTCCCATGAGTATTGTCATTGAAAAATAATAATAGAAAACACACAAAGGGCCAAGATGTTGTGAGCAAGGTTTTTTGTTTCACAATATTGTGATGTCGCCATGTTGGGCAATCATCCACAAGAGGAATTAGCCAAGTTAGCAAGGAAAGTAGAAAAATTTAAAGAATCCTACTACATTTTGGCGACTTGCTGGAACCTATTGTCTAAAAAAAAACATGCAGATTTCAGAACTTTCTTGCAGTGATGACATTGGCAATATTTTTCCCACAAAAATCCTTTGTACGAGTTTGCACTCAATTTCTTTTGTCATCAAATGACAGAATTTTACCCAAAAACAAAATTGCTGGTTGTGAGTATTTCCAAAACAAAATTCATCAACTGTGGTGGTACTAGTAATAGTAGTAGGCCTAGTATGATTGATGGGAGGAGTAGGTTCCGAGCCAAAGGGAGAAGATCATTTGATTGTGGTTTTTCTTTGGGTAGATTTTGTACCTAGAAATTTGATTCTTCTGTAGCAAAGATTTCCATTCAATTACTTGACCGAGTTTCAAATCTCATGATCTGAAAATTTGTGATTTTTGTTAACTAGTTGCAAGTGCATCAAAAGTTCAAAACCTTTTTCCTTAGGGAAGGGGGTTGTTGGATTTTTTGTTGTTCCCAATGTGTTCCCATCAAGTTCTCAATGTGTTCTCATCAAATTTGCAAAAAGGTTTCCCAAAATTGTAGAACTTTGGCTAGTGGGAACAATTATAAGGAATGACTTGGCAAAGCATATGGGAGAAAATTCAAAGAACACATGGAAAACATGTTGGGAACACTTTTGGGGGAACAAAATCCCTCACCTCCAAAAAAAAAAAAGAAGTACCTAATCTCCAAGTTCAAAACCTAACTTGCATTTTTTCTTTTTTTTTTTGTCTTGCGATGGGGTGTTGTGTTGATTGGACCATCACAAAAGAAAAGTTTAAAAAACTTTGAAACCCTCCCATGAGATAACTAACCTCTTTGTTGTAGGCTAAAATAGTAGATAGTGGACAAAGGACCGGGGGAATAAAAATTGGTACATAGAGAAGTGAAGACATGGGAACTTATTGGGACCATTAGGAACAATAGAAAAGAAGAGATGGAATTACTGTTCCCCAAAGTGGGGACTATTGGGAACGAACACGAGGGGACGCCGTCGGAATTATACATGTGAAGAAGGGTAGCTGAAAGGCGTCCTCTTAAAAGTGGGACTGGGTGTACATTTAGACCCTTCAAACATGGCGGCCATATTAGGTGACTACATAGGTCAACCTCATCTTAGGCCCCTTATTTTGAGAAATGCCCTCACCGTAGGGCTCGACCCTACACGTAAGGTCCTGTTGACTGGTCAGCGGGATCTTATGTGTAGGGTAAGGACCAGCTATTGAGGAATTACTGTGTGCGCATCGAGGGCGAAGCTTGAGGTCCATGCAGTAATTCCTTGACAGTAGGGCCTACAAATACACTAAGAATTCTCTTTGAGGTTGTTATGAATCCATGAGATTACACATGAGAATCAACAAAAATCAAACCATCCATCCAATGAAATCAGTGAAAAATGACAGATTCATCCATCCAACCAATGAATAAAAATGAACAAAACCATCCATCATATGAATGGAATTCAAATGAAAAAATTCATCCATCCCATGAATGGATGAATGAAAATGACAAACCCATCCAACAACCAATCGATCACACTGCAAAAATTTTGGGGGGTTTTTTAATGGAACAAACTAGCCTTTTAAAAAAAAAAAACTGGTGATATATCACCAACATATGAAATTAAAAAATAAAAAATAAACAAAAAGTGATTTTGGAGGATTTCAGTTGCCAGAAGTGAGGAAAATAAATAAAATATAAAATAAAATAAAATCACCAGGTTCATATATATATAGATATGTATATATATATGTGGTTTTCATTGTGTAGCCAAAGATATAGAAGGATGATTAAAGTTTTGTGCTTTATTTTCTCGATTAAAGCCAGATTTTGGCTAAATCTTCCGAGGGATGATTGTCACATTTTCTGCATCTCCCCAATGAAGCATCACCACTTTAGCTGCCACTTTAGAAATTCCCATGAGAGAGTTCTCTAAAGTATGGTAAGTAAGGACCCATGGAGAGGGCTGTTACCATACTAAGGTGCCCACCTGAAGGGCCGGCACTGAATTGAATTTAGGTAACGTCCCCGTCCAAGGGCCTTACGATATGTAATGACCGGGCAGAGATTTTTTCAATCTAATGGCCAAGATCCTACTCATCGAGCAAAGACAAAACAACGGGCCCCCCTATGAAAATTTAGGAGCCAGCCCGGAACCCGTATGAGAGACCATTCTAGGAAGGAATATTATACAACCCTAAACCCTAAAGCCCTCCCTTTTAGGTTTTTGCTGCAATTTGCATGCGTCACCACTAGCTTACTAGGCTAGCTACCTAGAGTCCTTGCAATTTGGTGTGGTCTTTTGGGCTCCAATTAAGTAATTCAAAAGCAAAATCTTGCTAGGTATTAGTGCTTTTTGCTTTTTGGTGCTTTTTGTTTTTTTTGTCTCACATAGGCATGTATTTGCAAGATATTTATATTGGCCTTGCCTACTACCAAGGCAAAGGATATTATTGTTGTGTTTAAAGATTCATTATAGAGTATATAGTAGCTTCAGGGATTTTTATAGGCACCTACTAGGTAATAATAATAATAGGTCTATTTTTATATGAGGATTTTTGAAAGATAATAATATTTTGGCTTGTGTTGAAACTTGAAATTAGTTATTATAGAGTCATAATACCTTGAAGGATTTTGTTTTCTTTTAGAGGATTTTTAGAAGAAGATCATTCACAAAAACAACTTAAATTTGTTAAAAATTTATATATATATATAAAATTATTGTGAACAACCATGATAGATATTTTTTCATCTTTTTCTTGGTTGATTTTGGATCTTGTGTAAGTGGTGATGTTACCTAGGCCTAGTGATGAGAAAGGAAGTTAAGACAAAAATAAATAAATAAATATTAAATTATAAAATAAAATTTACTTTAAAAAAAAAAAACCCCAACGAACCAACCAGAGGTAGCTGGACGAAAGAAGATTGCAGCAACAAAACGTGACCAGAGAAGAAGAAGAAGAAGAAGAAAAAAAGCAACAAAAACAAGAAAAATCTGCACAAAAAGAAGCCTACCGGCCTAGGAATTCAAAAAGCAAAAGCTAGTGACGCTGCAAACAAGCGACTGTAAAAAGATCAACAAAAACAAGCGGAAGAAGATCGAGCCAGAAATAGCCAAACCCAAGGAAGGAAGCAAGCAAGGAAGGAAGGAGAAGCAAGCAAGCAATCAAGCAAAATCTTCCGAGCTTGTTTTTTTTCTTTGTCTTCAGGAAGACTTGTTTTCGAATCTGTAAATTTTGTTGTTGTTGTTGTTGTTTTTCTTGGGGGTAGCCTATTGCAATAGACAGAAGAAAAAAGATTACAGTCTGATCCAGCTTCTTCATTAAATGCACAACGGTGAATTCGCCGCGTCCGCTGAGTCTCGTGCAGTTTTTGTAGAAGACTGTTTGTTCTTCTTATCCCGACTACTTCGACCCGGTTTTTTAGCTGCGCGTTGTTGGACGGACTTTTTGAACATCGCATGTGAAGATTGAACTTTTGATGAGGAACGGAACCGAACGGGACTCTTTTATGGCGCATAATAAATACCGTGTTTGAGGTTGCAGTTGTTCTTAGGATTTGAGGCGATGTTTTAGCTGTTTTTTTTTGTGTGCATAGCTGCTGCTGTTGAGATTGCAACAACAATAGTTGTGAAGTGAAGGCATGCAGGCAGACAAGAGTCGTGGCCTGCCTTTTCGCACTTGGAAGAAGTGTAAGTGTCAGAAGAGGTTCTGCTTCTGACGCTTTGGAGATCCGGGAAGAAGGACGCAGGTTCACCACCACCACGACGGCTGCTCTTCTTCTCTCGTAGAAGCAATCCTCTTCTCCGATTTGCTCTTCAACTCGTGAATTGAGTTAGTCTCTTCTACAATCAGACAATTTTCCAAAGTGTGTTGAGAAAATTGTTAGGCGGATAGGGCATGTGGGCGAGAAGAAGATGCATTGCGAAAACCTTCACCCGGCGGCGTTCGCAATACAAAATACCGGGAGCCTCGTAAAGAAGAACAGCAGCAGCTATGCAGGAAGCCGCTGCCGTAAACACAATTCCTGCAACAAGGGAGGACTCTATTGTGTTCCTCGTGATAGGCTTGATTTTCTCCACCTCGTGGAGAGGATGTTCTCCTGTCGCCAGATCCAGAGATGGACAGCAATCCGTGCTGAAGAGGCTGGCTTTCCTTACAAGCAGCGGAGATCATCATCTCCCCGATCTGCGATGAAGGGATTTCCCGATACCGAGTCAGAGCTTCACAAGAGGACGATGCAGGTCGAAAGGCAGATGACTCGAGCATTCGACTTCTCGCCATATGGTGACGAAGCTTCTTCAAGGAATAGCAGCAGGCCTGTATACCACCACCACCACCACGGAATAGACCAGAACTCGGATGATGTCACATGGTCATCAGCTCAGAGTCTCGCAGAGATGGGACAACTCTGGCAATCCGTGCAGTCCAAAAGTGCCAGGAGAAGAAGCGTCAAGCGTTGTTCAGCTGTAAAGAAACCGCATGTCAATCTCTTCGATTCGCTACCAACAATTGCTCAGAGATGCACACTGGGGGATCAACCTCGGCGTACCACAGCAGCACTACACCCATCTGGACATGAGGAGAATTATAGCAGCAGATATGAAATTCCAAGGCCACAGCGGCGGTGGCAAGTGGGTGCTGCTGCTGCTGCTGTGTCTGTGGCTGTGGAGCGAAGAGAATCATCACGTGTGTTGGCAGCAGTTGCTCCACAGCCACACCCAGATCAGCAGACTCTGTGGGAACAGCAACACATGATAGATTTGGCAACATCTCTTATGGACACATTCATGAAGAAGCTGATGGCAGGAGTGAGGATTGAATCATTGGAGGAAATGCCATTCTTTTCATGGTTGAACAGGTTGAGCAAAACATATGGAACGTCCTTCATGGTTGTGATTGTTCTGGGCTATTGTACACAAGGGTTTCGATGCTTCCCATGGCTGGCTATGTCTTACTTCTTCAAAGATGATCTACAGGCAAGAGTTGAACCTTCTCCAGCTCTTTGTCATGTCCTTGTTCTATGTTGCATAATCTGTTTTAGCTTCTAAATACATTGCAAACAACTGCATGCTAAAGTGGAATTTGTTATCCTTCTTGTTGTTGTTTGTTGTTGCAGGTGGATCCTGGCACTATGCAACTACTGATGTCAACTGCCAATCTTCCCATGGTAGCCAAGCCTATATATGGCATCATCTCTGATTCCGTTTATATCAAAGGAGCCCACCGAATTCCATATCTTGCCTTTGCTGGTATGATCACACCATCAAGGACTTCTCAAGTTTAGTTTACTTGGAGGATAGTAAATTGCTCTTTCTGTCTTGAAAGCTGTGAAGAGTATTGTGCTTTTGAACACTATAGCCAGATTCTCTCCCTGCCATCTTTCTTTTCTTTCTAAAACAGATGCAGTCTTCCTGATCAGTCGATATATATATTTTTTGCAGGTGCGCTACAGCTTCTTTCATGGGGGCTAATCAGCTCGCATGCAGATGCCACTTCATCAGTAGGTGTCTTGACTGGCATCCTCACAATCACCAACATGGGGGCTGCCATTTCTGAAGTTGTGAATGATGCCCTTGTGGCTGAGGCTGGCAAGAATAAGGAGGGTGCTCAAGAAGGTGGGTGGCGCTTACACGTTAAGTTATTGCACTTGCATGCTTCTATATCTCATGTGCATAAATTGGCTGTTTCTTCAAATCCCTTGGCCATTCGAAGTTTATAAATGCCTCCAACATCTTGAGAAACTTTGGAATCATCCCAACATGGCAGAGTCTCCTCTCCACCAACATGTGAAATTCAGATGTGTGTACTGTTGGGTGTGTCAGATTTCATGATTTTGGAAGACACTAAGTGCTGTCACTTCTCTGTGGCTTGGTAGAGTTTGGATGTGGAAGATAATCAGTTTGCTTCATCTTTTCAGCATAGTCTCTGACATTGGCTTAGTATGTTGGTTTGTGTGCAGGTGAGTTACAGTCTTTTGCATGGCTGGCCCTAGCAACAGGAGGACTTCTGGGAAATTTGACTGGTGGTTTTGCTCTTCAGAACATCACATCACAGTCCATGTTTTCAATCTTCATGGTACTTGTTGGTGCACAGCTTCTCCTGTGCCTTTCTGTGAGCGAGGTTTCCTTCAATCTTGGACTACCAGAAGACACAGAGCCTGCTGTGAGGCAGAATGACATAGGCAAGGTACTGCAGGAGAAGAACACTTGTAAGCAAACATTCTTACAAAGAGAATATGCTTCAGAAGATTTAAGCTCATTAAAGCGACACTTTTGGGAACCAGCAGTTGCAGACATGGTTCCTCAGCAGGTATGGAATGAACAATATCTGAAACCTTTAGAATCAGCTAAGACAGTGATGGAAGGTGATGGATGGAAAGGGCCAGTGTCAAGCATGCACCAACAAGTCACGCTGCTGAAGGGGTTACTTCAAAAACCTGAGATCCTTCAACCTCTCCTGTGGTTTCTGTCATCTTCTGCAATCATTCCAGGCCTGGGGAGTTCCATGTTCTTTTACCAGACTCAACATTTGAGACTAGATCCATCAGTGATTGGGCTTGCAAAAGTAGTTGGTCAACTAGGTCTACTGGCTGGCAGTATTTACTACAACAGGTCCCTCAAGAAGGTCCCTCTACGGAAGTTGTTTGGATCAGTCCAAATACTCTGGGGGCTTTGCATGCTTTCAGACATCTTACTTGTGAATCGGATCAATGTGGAGTTAGGTATTCCAGATGAGTACTTTGTTCTTGGAGCATCAGCCTTTGTGGAGGCAATTGGCCAGTTCAAGATTCTTCCCTTCATGGTGCTGCTTGCACAGCTTTGTCCTTCAGGCAGTGAAGGCTCTCTCTTTGCCTTCTTCATGTCTGCACAGTGTCTTGCTGGCATGATGAGTGCATATCTTGGAGTTGGGCTTGCATCGTACCTCCACATTTCCTCAGGTTCCTTTGATGAGCTCCCCCAGGGCATTTTCATTGAAGCCATGTTCACCATGCTTCCTGTTCTGTGGATCAATTTCATGCCTGAGGATTTCAAGGAACTTGAGGCCTCCACTCAAGCTTCTCAACAAGAAGAACAAGTGCGTTAGTGACACAGTGTGCTGGCTTCCAAGTGTGGATCTGAGTGAGATAATTGTGTATTCTTTCCACACAAAAAAAAATTCGTCGAAAATCACTGATCAAGTCATGACTCAGCAAAAGATTCAGCAGTATCTGAGTGCAAGTCCTGACAGGAGTCCAATTCTTGGCTCAATTCATTCTTTCATGTGCTGATGAAGACCATTTCCAGAAGCAAGTTGGAAGTTGTATCAGTACAAAATCACAACATTTTTCTTCCAACAACCACAGTGATTTCAATGCAAGTGACTGACCACTGCAAGTGAAAGCTGTGAGCGGAAGGTTTGATTCTATTACATGGAACTCAACTGGAGCACAATGCAGAGGTTTCAGACTGAAATATGTTGATGATGATTGCTCCACCAATGATGTCTCCTGGAAATCTACTATGGAGACTGTGCTTGGTGGGCAGGAGCATCGCGATGATTTCAACTGACGACTGCAAAGAGGTAGAATACGAGTCTCAATATTTTAGTGTAAACTTGAAAACATTTTCAAGCAGGATGACAAGAAATTCATGAGGTTGAACCCTTTATCCAAACCCTGATTTGGACGGGAAATCCCCAAAAGAAATTATCTAGATTGAGCATGTGATTAGATTGTTTCAGTATATTATTATTTGATTAGTGTATTTTTCTCTCCTCCACCTTGGGATGAGATATCCTTTGCATTGTTATCAGCCCAGATTGTTTATGCCCAACTCTTCGTCTTTCCCCTTTCTTCAGGTCTTCCATTGCTTGATCAACAAATCTGCTCAACAATCCTTTTGATCTTAGATCATCATCATCATCATCATCATCAGGAATGTTTAGTCTTTCTCCGTGAAAGAACCATGTCACAATTTGATAAAGTGATGACCTTCAGAGGGAATATATGGATGGCCCATGAGAGTTTCATAACAATAGCATTGCAAAGTGTGTCCATATTCTCTTTTTTGAGGCTTCCAACACTTCAATTCCCTTCCAAGACTTGTGTGCTCACTACTCTTGTCAAGTCAAGCTCTCTATTTTAACCACTTATTGTTAAAATTGGAAAAAAGTAGATGATTCTCTATTATCTTTTTGCCTTCACAGTTTGGTTTGCAAAGTTGGGATCATGTTTGAGGCTTTCAGATCTCCACAAATCCACATGCATGCAACTTCTCCATCCCTTCTGTGATTGAACAAGAAGAATATGATCATTTTGACTTCAAACATGCAAAGGCTCATTCCAGGATCAAATCTGGGTGTGTGTAGCAAGACATGCAGAAGCATGAAAATCTACCATATCTACTTCTAACAAACATGACATAAAAATTGACTGAAATAGTTTTGAAAATGGAATTGAGAATTTAATCAACATGAGCAGTAGATCATTATGTGAGCATGACCTTCTTCAATGTTCACTCCCCCGTTGAATGGAAAACACGAAAAAAGGCGAGTGAGAGAATTGACATGTTTGAACAAGAGCATTCAATGAATACATGGTAAGGGAGTAAACATTTAACTAGATTACTTGAAAAAGGAATTTCAAATGTAAATCAAGATGGTTAGGCGGGGACTGTTCAATTGCCGTTGGAAACAATTTTTGGAACAACACACATACATTTGACCCATCTAGCAAGGATAAGAGGTTGGGCGGAGAGCCAAGTACTTTGATGTAACGCATACAATGTACAGGTGAGAGTTCAGATGGCTAAGTTAGCTGTGTTACAGTTAGTGTAGTTGGTTGGTGGTAGATGTATGACGGGAAGCCCGATCAACCAGGAGGTTGGGGTCCCATCCCTTCCAAGTTTTCCCACACAATGTTGAGTGTAAAAAGAGTGAAGAATAATATGCAGTTAGCTTTCATTGAAAAGTTTTTTTACCAACCGCGAGATTGGGACTAACGTGCAGACAAGATACTTGCACTTCAAAGGTATGTTGGATGAGAACGAAAGCTACTTGTGTGACATCAATTGTGTTTAGTTGCGAAAAGTTCTGGCCCGATTTCAATGTAGCAACATGCAATTTGAGGCAATGCTAGGTGCGTGGAAAGGCATGTCATACGTGGAGAGGTTTTGTCAAGGCTACGACTTAGGGAAGATAGAAGATGAAGAACACTTGTTCTTTGTCTATCCAAATACACAGAAAGTTAGGAACGCTTTTGTTTGACCTTGCCCCTCACCCACACAAGCACTCTTGCTGAACTCATGCAAACTATAAGCACAGTCACCTTTGCCAAATTTGTGGCATGCTACCAATACCAGAATACAATCTATCCTCCATGATCTACCTTTCATCTAATGGATTCTTTGGTCCCAAACAGACGTAAAATTGTAAACAATAAACAACAATTAAACTAGCATGACTCAAGAAAGTTAAAAACCTAATTTATGATGGTTGGGTTTAGGGTTTAGAAATCTTCAAAGGAGATGTGACTTAAACTTTAGTCATAACTAACTACTAATCCAACAACTTTGAACCAATGTTTTTGTTGTCAAGTTTGTGATGTGGCCAAAGTGGTGATCATCCATAGGAAGATTTAGCTAGATTTGGCTATATAATAAATAATATATGAAAGTTAAAAATCTTAAGCATGCTTCTATATTTTTGGCAACCTATAGGAGCCAAATATAAAAAATTTGTCAATTTTGTTTTTTGGGTTTACAAATTAGATTGGCTATTGAAAACCCCCAAAACTCACTTCATTTTCTTAAATTTTTATCATGAATAGTACTTCCTTGATGTTTACTATGTAATTGATTTCCACCATTAGTATATTGGCTGATACTATATATACTTTGAAATGAAATAGAGATTTAAAACAAGAATATTCTCCCTTTTTAGTACTATCAAGAATCAAATCAGCCTTTTATGGGGTGAAAATTAAATGATTTTTTGGGGAAAAAAGCCCCAAATTTCGAAAAAAATCGCCAGATTTCTTTAGATGGCTCAAATGGGTAGCCAAAAATATATAAGGAAGTTCAAAAAAGTTATGTTCATGTTTTATTAATATATGGATAAATCAGTTACATCACAAAAGCCAATTGATCCGTAAATTGATTTATTGGCTACAAAATTGGAAAAAAAAAAACACCCTGAAATTTCTAGATCCATATATTTTACAAACTATATTTGGGGAAAAGTTTTAACCCATTTTTTGTTGATTCTTACTGCTTGCTTCAGAACCTTAGCTTTCTTCAATACTAAGTGAAGCTCTTCAAGTGTGTGTTTTCAGGTTTTTGGAGTCTCTTCACTAATTTTTTTGGTCTTGATCCAAGAAGGAGAAGAGGAAGATCTCCCCACCATCTGAGCTGCTAGATTTTTTCTCGGGAACTGAACATAGCTGAAATTTTTTATGCAAGCTCATCAATGTGGATCATCCAGGAAATTTGGTGTTGAGTTCTGCAATTTTTCTGGTAATCTGCTGTTTTTTCTCATCTGCTGAAAAGGTGCAGGTTGCCAGTGATGGCGCAGTTAATGCAGGCCAAGTGTTGCCAGTCTTCCATGAATTCGAGCTTTTTCACAGGCAGCACCCGAGCTCGCCATACCAGCAGCAACACAACAATATTACCACAACGTCGCTGAGAGAGCGCTTGGCAGAAACTCTCAGTAGAGATGCATTGCGTTTACAGATGCTGAAAGAGCGCATCAGCAAGAAATTCCTTCGACCTGAGCTCAACATGTCGCGGGACGCTTTCGAGCTGCCATCTAGACTGCCCAAGGACTCAAACACTAATAGCAAGTTGCAGCCAATCTCGGGAGTTTCGGGTGTGGTAACAGCCGAAGGCATCGGGGAGTATTTCGTGTCAATCAAGGTCGGTTCGCCTGCACAAAATGCTCTAATGACCATCGATACTGGA
>Ga0116231_10013014_pt1 | contig 11892 bp, 13 predicted proteins | sample S1TSphgellanicum_2_FD_89695 | JGI IMG/M metagenome (GOLD analysis project Ga0116231, IMG submission 89695) | Host-associated microbial communities from peat moss isolated from Minnesota, USA - S1T2_Fd - Sphagnum magellanicum MG | ecosystem: Host-associated > Plants > Peat moss > Unclassified...
GGCGCGGTTCCGGTTCTCGTTCCTGTCCGACGTGACCGGCCTCTACCGGTTTCGGCGGCTCGAGAGAAAGCCAACGGCCGGCACGCTCGACGGGGTGGCTGAGGCGATTATGGCGAACCTCCCGGCTTGCCGGGAGAACTGGTGGGCGACGCATGGAAACCGGCTTGGGATCGGACTGGTCAACCGGCGTGTCGAAATGAGAAGGATCGCGGGCGGTGACGGATTGGTTGCCAAAGTGGCTCTGAAACCAGGCAAGGCGGCGGTCAGCATCGTGTCGGCTTGCTACAACCCAAGCAACAGCAAAGTCGAGATGGCCTTGGCAGATGGCCTAACGCTGTCACTCACGGCAGGACAACATATCGAGGAGGCGGCGGAATGGTAAAGAACACTGATTCGGGGTGGGCTCTGCCAAAGCGCAAGCCGATCACCAATGACGTCGTCGATCGCGCAATCGATGCCGAGGAGGAAGCCGCCTCTCGCGAACACAGCGCGCAAGACGCCTGGTACGACCTCCAACATGGCATTGTCATCTTGAAGCTGGCAGATGGCCGGGTTTTCGGCGCGCAACCCAGTTTCATCCCGTCGCTGCAAAATGCGTCACCAAAACAGCTTGCCGGGCTCAAGGCATCCAGCAACGGCGTTTATCTGATTGTGGAAGATATCGACCTGCACATTAACGTGGACGGGCTCGTGACTCGCATTATGGAAGAATCTCCCCATGCCATCAAACGTTTGGGGGCACGCCTGGCCGGGCGTACAACCTCTCTAGCCAAAGCAACATCCTCAGCGCGTAATGGAAGATTGGGTGGGCGCCCAAGGTCTAAACCGAAAGTGGCAGGGCAGAACTTGTAAAGAAAGTAAGAATGTTCTTTTTTGAAAAAAAGAACCAAAAAACTTTTGCTTCCTCAGCAGCTTCACTTTGGGTGGGCCAGCAGGACATAAAAGTCTTTTGCTTCTTTTCTTCAGAAAAGAAGAACTTGCTTTCTTGTGCTGCATGGTAAATCGGCTCGAGCTGGGCCATCTAGACGCCAGATTTCCTGCCGAGTACCCCCCAGTGCACATCCTCTCCATACAATCGTCCGTTGCCTTCGGGCATGTCGGCAACGACAGCGCCGTGTTTCCGCTCGAGCGTCTTGGCGCCGAGGTCACCGCTATCAACACGGTCGCCTTCTCCAACCACCCTGGCTATGGCGCCTTCACGGGACAAACCTTTTCGCCCGAAGCGATCCGGGCCTTGGTCGAAGGCGTTGCCGCCCGCGGCGTACTGGCGGGTTGCGATGCCCTGCTCTCCGGCTATCTGGGCGATCCAGGCACCGGCCCGGTGGTGATCGATGCCGCCAGCCTGCTGCGGGCCGCGAACCCCAAGGCGCTGTGGTGCTGCGATCCGGTGATCGGGGATGAGGAGCCGGGCATCTATGTTCGCCCCGGTATCGTGGATTTCTTTCGCGACCAGGCGGTGCCGCAAGCCGATATTCTCACCCCCAACCGCTTCGAGCTTGGTTGCCTCACCGGCCTGCCCTGCGAGACGCTGGCGGAGGTGCGGTACGCCGTGGCCGCGCTGCAGGCGCGCATGCGGGCGGAGGGGCCGCGCACCGTGCTCGTCACCAGCCTGATCACAGCGGATACGCCGGCCGGCGCGATCGACTGCCTTGCCGCCGGCACCGACGGGGTGCACCGCCTGCGGGCGCCAAAACTGCCGATCGCGGTGAATGGCGCGGGCGACGCCTTGGCGGCCCTGTTCCTGTTCCACCTGCTGGCGACCGGGCAAGCGAGGCCTGCGCTGGAAAAATCGGCCTCTTCCATTCACGGTTTGCTGACCAGGACCCTGGAGGCAGGCAGCCGCGAACTTCTTCTGATTTCCGCTCAGCAAGAATACATCAAGCCGGCCAAGGCGTTCGCCGCAGTCACCCTGTAAGTCTGCAGCGCGCCCGGCACCTCATTTTTTGGTGTGTCACACATTCGTAGATTCACTGCCGCTTTTTCGCCGCGTTCGCCGCGTAGTCAGAGGTGAATGGAACAACGTGTTCCACTGATTTGCCGGGAATATGAGCATGTCTCTCATGAAGGTTTACGGTCGCGTTCTGGGGTTGCTGGCGCAGAACCGCCGCGCCCTGGCGCTGCTGGTGCTAGGCAATCTGGGCGTGGCCTGCCTGCAGTTCCTCGATCCGCTGTTGTTCGGCCAGGTGATCGGGCTGCTCTCGAAAACCGACACCATGCCGCACGACCAGTTGTTCTCCCACGGGGCGCATCTGGTTGGCATTTGGCTGGTGATCGGCGCCGCCGGCATCCTGGTGAACATTTTTACCGCCATGGGCGCGGAGCGACTTGCGCATGTCTTGCGGCTGAATGCGATCAGCAAGTGTTTCAATCACGTGCTCACACGTCCCTCCGCCTTCCATTCCAATTCGAAATCGGGCGGCGTGATGAAGACGCTGGTTTCCGGCTCGGATTCACTGTTCGCGCTCAGCCTGACGTTCTTCAAGGAAAACCTGGCCACCTATATCGCGGTGGTGGTGCTGCTGCCTTTATCCGCCATCCTGAACTGGCGCCTTTCCCTGGTTCTGGTGGCGCTGGTGGCCGTGTTCGTGAGTGTGACCATGTTCGTTATCCGGCGCACGCAGGAAGGCCAGCGCCGCGCGGAAATGGCGCATTCGCAGCTTGCCGGCCGGGCGCAGGATGCGCTGGGCAATGTGGTGGCCGTGCAATCCTTCGGCCGCCTTCAGGCGGAGGCCAAGGCGTTCGCGGATATCGTGGAAAACGTCATCCGGCACCAGTTTCCGGTGCTGAACTGGTGGGCGCTGGTGACGGTGATGACGCGTGGCGCCAGCACGCTGGCTGTGATCGCCATCGTGGTGGCCGGCGCGCTGCTGCACATGCACGGCAAGGCGCAGATTTCCGACATCGTTTCCTTCATGGGCTTTTCCACCCTGCTGATCGGGCGCCTTGAGGCCGCGGTGAATTTCGTCTCGGCCCTGTTCATGCGGGCGCCCGGCCTGCAGGATTATTTCGATCTGCTGGACACCGGCAGCTCCGTGCCGGAGCGTGCGGAGGCTGAGGAGCTTGCCGTGACGCATGGTGAGGTGGCGTTCGAGCGGGTGGGTTTTGCCTATCCCGGCGGGCCGGCCATTCTTTCCGACGTGTCTTTCGTCGCGCGCCCCGGCACCGTCACGGCCCTGGTGGGGGCGACAGGCGCCGGCAAATCGACTGCCATGCATCTGCTGCAGCGGTTGTGGGATCCGCAGGCGGGCGGCGTGCTGATCGATGGCCAGGATTTGCGCGACGTGACTTTGGAGAGCTTGCGTAATTCGATCGGCGTGGTGTTCCAGGAGAGCCTGCTGTTCAACCGCTCGATCCGCGAGAACCTGCTGGTCGGCCGGCCGGATGCGACGCAGGCGCAGATCGAACATGCCTGCCGCCTGGCCGAGGCGCATGATTTCATTATCCGCCAGCCGCAGGGCTACGACACGCTGGTGGGCGAGCGGGGTGTAACGCTCTCGGGCGGCCAGCGTCAGCGCCTTGCGATTGCCCGCGCCTTGCTGAAGGACGCGCCGATTTTGATTCTGGACGAAGCGACGAGTGCGTTGGATGCGGCGACCGAAGCGCGTGTAAGCCGCGCGATGGCGGCGCTGATGCGCGGGCGCACCACATTTGTGATTGCGCATCGTCTTTCGACGGTTCGGGATGCCGACGAAATTCTTGTGTTCGATAACGGCCGAATCGAGGAGCGCGGGACGTTCGATGGGTTGATCCGTGAGGGTGGGCGGTTCGCGGATTTGGTTGAGAATCAGCTGGCGGGCGCACACTAACTATCCGTCCAAGTCCCGTATCTTCGAACCGTTTTTCAGGCCGCTTCCGACACCACCACGCGCCGCCGTGCTACGACAGCGGCTGGGACTGCCGCATAAACGTCCTTCACCGCTTCGGTCAGCGTAACGCCAGCCAAATGCGGCACCAAAGCGTGGCCGGCGCTTTCCCAGAAGCGGGATGTTTTGAGCACCAACCGAATCTGCGTTGGAGGCGTAAACAGCGCGCGTTCGCGCCGTTCGGGGCGGAACATGCCGCTGGCCAGCAGCCGGTCGATCTGGCTTTGTGAATAAGGGTGGCCCTGGCCGAAGGGGGTGCTGTCCATATGCGCCCAGAGGCCCATGCGGTTGGGGGCTACCACCAGGATACGGCCATCGTCTTTCAACACGCGCCAGATCTCGCGCAGCAGCCGGGCGTCGTTGCCGTAGGGTTCGACACCGTGGATCACCAGGATGCGGTCGAAGGCCAGGTCGGGGAAAGGCAGATGCATGGGATCCACCGAGCAGCTTCCGGCGGGGGGCGGCTGGTGCTGCGCGGCGATGGCGTTGAGGCAGCGATAGGCCTGACGGTGCCACACTTGCAGGAACGGTGCCGAGTAGCCGATGCCCAATACTGCAAGGCCCGTGAGGTCAGGCCACAGGCCGGCGACACGCTGTGCGATGGCGCCGGCGGCCATGAGGCCCCGCGGAGAAGCATAGAACGCCGCGGCGGAAGGTTCGTCGTTGTGTGCGTGGAGAAGCATTTGCGCCCTTGATGTGCGGCGTCTCGCGGCGCGGTATAGTCTACAGCCGCAATCCAAAGTGAGGTAGGTGGCATGAGCGTAACAGTCCAGCCCATCCCGATGTTTTCGGACAACTATGCGTGGCTGATCCGCGACACCGTTGCCGGCGCCGTAGGGGTGATCGACCCGGCCGACGCGTCTGTGGTGATCGAGGCCATAGAGGCGGCCGGCGGCCGGCTTGACGTGATTTTTCTGACCCACCACCACCCCGACCACGTCGCCGGCACCGACGAAGTGCGTGCCCACTATGGCGCAACGGTTGTCGGTGCCTCGGCCGACGCCTATCGCCTGCCACGGCTCGATATCGCCGTGGCGGAGGGGGATGTTTTTCGGTTTGGGGACACTGCCGCGCGGGTTATGGAGACGCCGGGCCACACGCTGGGGCACATCGCGTTTTTCTTCCCTGAGGGCGATGCGTTGTTTTGCGGCGACACGCTGTTTTCGCTCGGCTGCGGCAGGCTTCTGGAGGGCACGGCGGCCGACATGTTCAGTTCGCTCGGTAAGATCGCGCGCCTGCCTGCCGATACGCTTGTATATTGCGGCCACGAATACACGGCCTCCAATGCCCGGTTCGCGCTGACGGTGGAACCGGACAACGCGGCGCTGCACGCACGCGCCGAAGAGGTCGCCCGTCTGCGCGCGGCCGGTGAACCGACCGTGCCTTCGCGGCTTTCGGAGGAGCTGGCGGCGAACCCATTTATGCGCGCGCCGGATGCCGCGCGGCTTGGTGAGATACGATTGGCCAAGGATCGGTTTTAGAATGGCACGGGAGGGGATTCGAACGCCGACTTCGCTATCCTGGGAAATGGGTATGCCCTCTATCGACCTACGGAGAGCACAAAAAAAGCTAAGTAAGATTTAACACAGATGAACACAGATAAGCAAAGATAAACACAGATATAACTTATTTTCCTAGGCCGGTAGCTTGGGAAAATGGGATAAAAGAATGTTCTATCTCTTCTTATCCCTGCTTATCTGTGTTCATCTGTGTTAAATTCTTACTTTCTTTCTCTTTTGAAAATCTCTCTGCTTGGAATGAAAGCTATCCCCCGGATTGGACAAACGGTGCGACAAGGGAAATGAGGGGGATACACATGTCCCGGGAAATTGCGGCTACGAATTTCTAGTGACAAGATCGGACCAGAACGGGATATGCCTGTAAGTTGGAGCAATCTGACTGCGGGGGGTCCGCCGAATTCCCGACCGAAGTCATCCTCTATATTTGCACCGTAATAAATGACGTCAGATTGATTAATTGGGAACACGGGATATGGTGCTGTCCGCAAATACGCTGTCTCTTGGCGCCTTCATCTGATATTTTGCCTTTCCATCCCATTGCGAACTGCGATCGGCCAGAGCAACGCCACGCCTCCCGGCGGCTGCCTCGCGCCCGTATTCTATTCTCTGTTTAGAAGAAAGGCCTTCTTTTTTGAAAAAAAGAAGCAAAAAACTTTTGGTCCTTTGCCGCTCGGCTACTCGTGATCGGGCCTTGCCCGCATCGATTTTGTGCCCGAGCGAACACTCTTCGCCGTCAGCCGGCGCTCCTTCGAAGCCAAGCTCGGCCGCGTGGGGCGCCGGCGCTTTGGAACCTCGGCCGCCGCCCGTATCAACTCGAACAAGCGCTCCTGAGCGTCCTCGCGGTTGCGCTGCTGGGAGCGGTAGCGCTGGGCGCTGATGACTAAAACGCCATCCTGCGTCATCCGCGCACCCGCAAGACGAAAGAGGCGCGCCTTCAACCCCTCCGGCAACGATGGTGAGTCGCGCACGGAAAAACGCAGCTCCACGGCCGTGGAAACCTTGTTCACATTCTGCCCGCCCGGGCCGGAGCTGAGAACGAAACGCTCCGTCAGCTCGCCCTCGTCGATCGAGAGACTCTTGTTTATCTCCAGGCGGGCCATGATAAATCCACAAATCTATTTGGGCTTGCGGAATTTAAGGATAAAATTATCCGCCTCGCCGATCGCGGCATATTTCGCGTGGTCCACATCGCCCAAGGCAAAGGTGGGCGGCAGGGTCCATACCCCCTTCGGCCATATCTTTGTGTCCTTCGGGTTCGCGTCCAGCTCGGACGATCCAACCAGTTCGAACCCGGCCTGTTTCGCCAGCGCCACCGTGTAATCCTGGCGCACATAGCCGTTATCGGCTTTCGGGTCCTGCGGGATCGTGTCGAGACCGCGATGTTCCTCCACACCCAGAATGCCGCCGGGCTTGAGCGCGCTGTAAAACGCCTGGAACATGTTCAGCGCATAACCGCCGTCCATCCAGTTGTGCAGGTTGCGGAAGGTCAGAACGAAATCGGCGGAACCTGGCTTCAGGCCATACTGGCCCTTGTCCAGCGTCACGAGGTTCATGCCGGTATAGCCTGGCTTGCCCTCGAATTTCGCGCGGAATTTGGCGGCGGAATGATCGTCTGAGGAATCGACCGGCAGGGCAACCGTGTAGGTGCCATGCGCCGAAAGATAGGGCGCCAAAATCTCGGTCCAGTAGCCGCCGCCCGGCCAGATCTCCACCACGCTCGCATCCGGGCGCAGGCCAAAAAATTCGAGCTCGGCGACCGGATGGCGCGCCGTGTCGCGCGCCACGAATTTGGGGTTGCGCTGCGGATTATGCACCGCCGCCACAAGCGCCCCATCCTCGGCCGCCATGGCGGGGAGGGCAGCACAAAGGCACACCCCGGCTAACAGGAGAGCACGCAAATGGGCAGAAGGGATCGGCATGGCGGCGCATCCTTTTTTTGGTTTACGGCAGCATTATGCCCCGCCGGCGCGCCGCGCGAAACAGGCGCCGCCGGCCACGCAAGCGTGATGGGGGAAAGTGGCGGAAATCGCTTGCCATCCCCATCTGATCTCCATCGAGGAGTACACGCAAGGTGAAGAGTTCAACGATTTCGAAGGTCGCGCGCGGCGTTGCGATCCTGGCGGCGGCTTGGTTCCTGGCCATGCCGCTGCAGGCGGCCGACGCACAGGCCCATGGCGGCGGTCACGGCGGTGGCGGGGGCCACGCCGGCGGCGGTTTTCATGGCGGCGGTGGTGGTGGTTTCCACGGCGGTGGCGCCTTCCGTGGGGCCGGCGGTGGCGGTTACAGGGGCGGCGGCGGTTACCGGGGCGGGTATGGTGGATATGGACGTCGGGGCGGCTATGGTTACGGCTGGGGCGGCCCCGGCTTTGTCGGCGCCTATTACCCGAGGGCCTGTTACGCCCCCTACGCTTATGGGTATTGCCCGCCGGCCTATCCTTATCCCTACGCCTATTATCCAGGCTATTGATTGCTCGAAGCTGGTGGGCTGCGGAGCAGCCCATCCAACGCCGCCAAAGTCCATACAGGCGGGGACATGGTGGAACGTCCGGCTTGACCTGTGGCCTGGGGCTGCCGAGAAGCGTATCGCGGAAACGTGAGCGCACCCTATGCCGTCACAGGTCGAGATCAGCCGGGTTACCGGAAAGCGGCTCAGGGATATCCTCCCTGAGCTGGCGCAGTTGCGCGTGGCGGTGTTTCGCGACTGGCCGTATCTTTACGACGGCGACGAGGCTTATGAAGCCGCATATCTTGAAACCTATGTGAAAAGCCCCCGCGCGGCGGTGATCGTTGCGCGTGCACAGGCGCGCATCGTGGGCGCCTCCACCTGCCTGCCGCTCACCGATGAGACGGACAACGTGATCGCCCCCTTCCGTGCACGCGCCTTGGATCCCGGCCGGTTTTTCTACTTCGGCGAAAGCGTGCTGTTGCCGGAGCTGCGCGGCCAAGGCGTAGGGGTCGCCTTCTTTGCCGAGCGCGAAACCCATGCGCGCGCGGTTTCCTCCTGCGACTTTGCCGTCTTCTGCGCCGTGCAGCGGCCACCGGACCACCCGGCACGTCCAGCCGGCTACCAGCCGCTCGACGCATTCTGGACGCGCAGGGGTTTCTTGAGGCGGCCCGATCTGACCTGCGAAATGGCCTGGAAGGACCTTGGCGACACGGAGGAGACCAGCAAACCTCTGATATTCTGGATGAAATCGCTCAGCGGTGTACCGCTGCCGCCGTTGGAACGGGTCTGAGATGGGCACCCTACGCATCGGCACGCTTGCCTACCCTGTAACGGGGCCGGCAAGCTTTGACGCCTTTGCCGAAAAATTCGGGGAGCTTGTGCTTGCGGGTGTCTCCGGCGGAGCCTGTCTACTGGTGATGCCTGAATATGCCTGCATGGAGGTGGCGGCGGCCTTCCCCGGCGCCGGCGACGTGCACGCCGAACTCCATGCCGTCTGCGCGCAAAGGGAGGCACTGCTCAAATTGTTTCGCGGTCTCGCCCGGCTTCATCGGGTGTGGCTGCTGCCTGGCTCCATGCCCTGGGCGGATGAAAAGCGTGTCCGCAACCGCGCGCCGCTGATTTCGCCCGATGGCGCATTGCATTTTCAGGACAAGAGCGTGATGACGCGGTTCGAAGCCGAGCGCTGGGGCGTGCAGGGCGGGGCGCCGCCATGTGTGTTCGAGACGCCATGGGGCCGTACCGGCATCGCCATCTGCTATGATTCCGAGTTTCCCAACCTGGTGCGCGCCCAGGCGGCCGCCGGTGCAAAGCTTATCCTGGTGCCAAGCTGCACCGATACATTCCACGGTTTTAATCGCGTGCAATTCTCGGCCCGCGCGCGCGCACTCGAAAACCAGTGTTTTGTCGCCGTCGCACCCACTGTGGGCGATGCGCCAAGCCTTGCCACGCTGGACGAGAATCACGGTTTCGCGGCCATTTTCGGCCCGGTCGATCGCGGCTTTCCCGCCGATGGCGTGATCGCGGCCGGGCAGATGGATGCGCCCGGCTGGGTGTTTGCCGATCTCGATTTCGCGGCGCTCGATACTGTCCGCTCCGAAGGCGCCGTGCGCAATTTTTTCAACTGGCCGGCCGATCCGCCGGAACCGCAACCAAGTGAGGCAGAATGAGCGCCGAAGAGCTGATCCGATCCTATTACGCCGCCTTCAACGCCGGCGATTTCGACGGCATGGTGGGCCTGCTGACCGATGACGTGGTGCACGACATCAACCAGGGCGGCCGCGAGACCGGGCGCGCGGCATTTCGCGCCTTCCTGGCGCATATGGAAGACTGCTACAGCGAACAACTCACCGATATCGTGGTATTCACCGAGCCCACCGGCACCCGCGCCGCCGCGGAATTCGTAGTGCATGGCACCTACAAGGCCACCGATACAGGATTACCGGAGGCGACAGGCCAGACCTACGAACTTCCCGCGGGCGCCTTTTTCGGCATACGCGATGGCAAGATCAGCCGCGTTTCCAATTTCTACAACCTCCCGAGCTGGCTGCAGCAGGTTGGTGCATGAACAGCACCAGGAACAAAAGTCTTTTGCTTCTTTTCTTCAGAAAAGAAGATTCTTCTTTTTTGAAAAAAAGAAGCAAAAAACTTTTATTCCCTGCGCTGTATCTTGATAGATAAGCTCACTTTTCTGTTGGCGCTGTCGCGGGAAAAGCATTTTGGCCGGGCGGCGGAGGCTTGCGGGGTGACGCAGCCGACGCTTTCGGCGGGCCTCAAACAATTGGAGACGACGCTGGGCGTGCTGCTGGTGTATCGCAGCGCGCGGTTTGGCGGGCTAACGCCTGAAGGCGAGCGCGTGCTGGAATGGGCGCGGCGCATCGTGGGCGATGCAAGGGCCATGCATGACGAAGTGAAATCGCTCCGGCAGGGGCTGGCAGGCCATCTGCGCCTGGCCGTGGTACCCACTGCGCTGCCGGTGGTGACGCGCCTGACCACGCCGATGGCTGAGCGCCATCCGGAAGTGACTTTTTCGGTGCGCTCCTGCAATTCGCTTGAGGTTCTCGCCCTGATGGAGAATCTGGAGGCGGATGCAGGCATAACCTATGTAGGAAGCGAACCTTTGGGGCGGGTACGCACGCTTTCGCTCTATGAGGAGAGTTACTGCCTTTTGGTCGCGGCCGATTCGGAGCTGGGTGCACGGGCCAATCTCAGTTGGGCGGATGTGGCACAGGTGCCGCTCAGCCTTTTGACTCGCGACATGCAAAACCGCCGCATCATGGACCGGCGGCTGCATAAGGCGGGCGCTGACCCTGTGCCCGTGCTGGAGACCAACTCCATGATCGTGCTGATCTCACATGTCAGAACAGGCAAATGGGCAAGCGTGCTGCCCGCCATCATCGCCGACAGCCTCCTGATCCGCGGCGATGCAGGGGCGCCGGATATCCGCTCAATCCCGATCCGGGAGATTGACCCGCTGCCAGTGATCGGCCTTGTCTATCCGCATCGCGAGCCGCTGCTGCCTCTTACCGCGGCACTGGTGACTGAATCGCGGCGAATTTTCGCGCAAGAGGGCCTGGTTTAATAGATTTGTTCTATCGCAGCATGAGGGTTAGGCCCTTGCTTGATGCGGCGCAAACTCCCCAAGTGATGGGGGGAGAAAAGTTACACTGTGAGCACAGGCACCATTAGCCGGAACGCCGCCGAACGAATCGCGGAGATTATAGCCCCTTATTGTGGGCTTGAAGGCCCGGCGATGCCGATGCTGCATGCGGTTCAGGCGGCTTTCGGTTACGTGCCGGAGGCGGCCATTCCCGTGGTCGCGCAGGCGCTGAACCTCTCGCGGGCCGAGGTTCACGGCATTGTTTCCTTCTATCATGATTTTCGGCATGAGCCGGCGGGGCGCAGTGTTCTGAAACTGTGCCGCGCGGAGGCGTGCCAAAGCCTTGGAGCCGGCCGGCTTGCAGCCCAGGCCTGTGACCGGCTGGGGATCAGCTGGCACGAAACCACGCCGGATGGTTCGGTGACGCTTGAGCCGATTTTCTGCATTGGCCTCTGCGCCGCGGCCCCCTGCGGCATGGTGAACGAACGCAGCGTGGCGCGGCTGACGCCGGCGCGACTCGACGCCATTCTGGAGGATTTGCGGTGACCCGCGTTTTTGTGCCGCGGGATGCGCTGGCCATTGCCGTGGGCGCGGATGCGGTGGCGGCGGCGATCGCGCGGGCCTGCCCGGAGGTTTCGATCTTGCGCAACGGCTCGCGCGGGATGGCGTGGCTGGAGCCTTTTGTGGAGGTGGAGACCGAAGGCGGCCGGGTTGGCTATGGGCCGATTGAGGCCGGGGATGTCGCGGGGCTGGTGGCGGCCGGATTTTTGGCCGGCGGGGCGCACGAAAAGCGCGTGGGCCGCGCCGAGGATGTGCCGTTCTTTGCCCGGCAGACGCGCGTAACGTTTTCGCGCTGTGGGCTGACCGATCCGGTTTCGATCGCCGACTACAAGGCGTTTGGCGGCTTGAAGGGCCTGGAGCGGGCGCTCGGCCTGGGTCGCGAGGCAATTGTCGATGAAGTGACGA
>Ga0116231_10013016_pt1 | contig 11888 bp, 5 predicted proteins | sample S1TSphgellanicum_2_FD_89695 | JGI IMG/M metagenome (GOLD analysis project Ga0116231, IMG submission 89695) | Host-associated microbial communities from peat moss isolated from Minnesota, USA - S1T2_Fd - Sphagnum magellanicum MG | ecosystem: Host-associated > Plants > Peat moss > Unclassified...
AACAAAAACAACCAAAATTAAAAGATTTTTTAAATAAAACAAGGAAAAGGGCAAACTTAAATTTAAATCCAAAAAAAGAAAGTAAAAAAAAAAAAACACAACACGTGCAAAACAAGAATCCAATAAAATTTTACTATAAAAAAGGGAATAAAACAAGGTTATGATAAGAAAACATACCCAAAATTAATGTTAAACATACTAAAGGTAATGGGGAATTATACTTCTATTTATACCTATTAAGCATTTAGCTCAAGGAAGTTTCTTAAGAAACTTTCAACCTATATGTGACCCATGTGCACGCATGTGTGAATTATGAATTAACTAAAAGTGAATTAGAAATGAACTAAAAGTTAACTAAAAATGAACTAGGATTTAACTAAAAATGAACTAAGGGTTAACTAAAATTGAAATAAGATTTAACTAAGAATTAACTAGAAGTGAACTAAAACTTAACTAAGAATTAATTAAAAGTGAACTAAGAGTGAACTAAGAATTAACTGTAAGTGAACTTGAAATGAATTAAAACTTAATTAGAAGCTAACTAAAAGTGAATTGAAACTAAATTAATAATTAAGTACAAGTTCACTACAAGTCATGGATGAACATTCAAATGAATGAATTCCACTATTTTAACATTTGTGATAGACACTTTATCCAAAAGTGGTGATCGCCTACAAAACTCCCATTGTCCATTAACCTTTAAACCTTAAAATTAAACATTAATCCAAACCTTAAACCCTAGTCAAGAGCTTTTTATTCAAAACCTAACCCAAACCCTAATATAAACTCTAAAACTATAACCTAAACCCAAACCCTAATAAAAAATTTAATCCCAAACCTTAAAATTAAAACCCTAAACCTTAACCCTTAATCCAAAATCTAAACAAAAACCTTAAACCCAAACCCTAATCCAACTATAAAACTAAAACCTTAATCGAAATTCAAACCTCAAACCACAAAACAAAAACCTTAAACCCAAACCCTAATCCAACTATAAAATTAAAACCTTAATCAAAATTTGAACCTCAAACCACAAAACAAAAACCTTAAACCCAAACCCTAATCCAACTATAAAACTAAAACCTTAATCAAAATTTGAACCTCAAACCACAAAACAAAAACCTTAAACCTTAACCTTTAATCTAAAGTCCAAAAACCTACCAGGAAACCCAAATTGTAAAAGTAAATCCCTAACCCAAACCATAAAACTAAAACCATAATCCAAACATTAAATTAAAAACATAACTTCAACCCAATCCCAAAAACTAAAACCTTAATCCAAGCCTTAAAATTATAATTAGAATCCAAACTTTAAACTAAAACCTAACTTAAACCCTAAAACCCTAATCCAAACCCTAAATTTAAAAACCTAACATTAAACCAAACCTAAACCCTAAAATTAAAATTTTAATCCAAATTATAAAACTAAAATCATAATCCAAAATCTAACAATAGAACCCAAACCCTAATCCAAATTCTAAATCTAAAACCTAAACTTAAACCTTCAAACTAAAACCTTAACCCAAACCCTAATTTAAAGTCTAAAATTAAAACCCAAATTTTATAACCAAAACCCTAAATCCCTAATCCAAATCTTATTAAACCCAAGCCCTAACCCTCAATTTAAAGCATTAGTCCAAACCATACAATCTGAAAACCCTAATTTAATTCGTTGATCCAAACCCTACAATGAAATGCATAATCTAAAACCCTAATTTAATTCTTTAATATAAACCTTACAATGAAACACATAATCCAAACCCTAATTTAGTTCATTAATCAAAGTGTTATAATGAAATGCATAATCCAAAACTATAATTTAATTCTTTAATCCAAACCTTACAATGAAACACATAATCCAAAACCCCAAACTAAATATTGAAATTCAAAATTCTAATTTGAAGTTACATTGTAATGCCCATTTGTAAATCAACATGGCTTACAATGATGGGCACCATTAATGCTACCAATTTGTTAAACTACACCAATGTGAAATTAGTTCATGTTTTGAACAACCTTGGAGTTGGCCACACAATAATGAACACATCTCAAACTCCCACACCTAGGTCCATTGATTGACTTACACCCTCTTCTAATTCACTGGCATTAAACATGTGAAATGAGTTGGCCACAATAATTACACATGCAAAAACACATTTTTTTACCTATCCACATGCACAAACAATTGTTCCAAGATCTCATCATCACCTAAGGAAGATGAGCTAAAACCATCTCCTATAAAACTAGAACCATGGCTTGAAGATGAAGCCATGATCTCCAAATGGAAATACCTTTCACAAGTGAAATGAAAAGAAGTAGAATGTGGGAGGTGTTTCCACTTATATAATCCAACCTTATAAAACAAAACTTATGGGTATAAAGCAAAGGTCATGGATTAGGCTTTTGGATTAGGTTGACAACTAAAGTTTTAGATCTACATTAATTTGTATTGTGATTTTTGGTTTATGAATTATGAGTAGGGATAGGGTTAGGGTTTTGAATTATGATTTTGGACTAAGATTATGGTAACCTTTATATATACTTGGGTAAGCCTTATGTAACACCCTAAGTAACCCTTCACCTAAATAACCAAATAGATGCAAGTTACAATGGCTCAATTTCATGACAAAACGATGTTTTTTCCATGGGTACCCTTTATTCAAATGCACATGGTGATTAATATATCCTTAGATCTACTAATTGGGACTTGAATCTAAACTAACAATTTCATTATCAAAATAATTGTATGGTTAATTATTGATTAAAAAATTCATGCATTAGTAGTAATGGAATTTTGAAATTAAAAAATATGGAATGGTCGTATGACTAAAACATCATAAAATGAAAAAAATTATATTGATTCACATTCCAATATTGTTATTGGGACTCAATATATAACGTAATACAAAATGATAAACTCATATAAAGAATCATTTTTTGAAAACCTTAACTATTAAAAAGGACTTTTGAATGGTTAAAATTTAACCATATTTTCATAAGTCATATGAGTTGCAATTTTTGTTTGTTTTTCAATTTCTTTGTCCCAAAAGCATATGTTTTTGAAAGCTTTACATGGGGCATTTTTCATATGGACTTTATGAATTTTCCTTTTAGAACTTCCAAATGAAAAATGACATCAACTACATTAAATACAAGTTTTCATATAGATTTGGGAAAATTTATAGATGATTGAACATGTATTATTGAAAGATTAGAATAATAACATTTTTAAAATTAACAACCATGTCCATTTGAATCATTTTAAAAATTCTTGTATGGACTTATAAAAAATGTAATCTTTGTCAATATTGAACCATTGTACCATGCATTCACCCAACCTTCTAAATAGTAATCAATTATCCCTTAACTTAAATAAAATCTTTTGTGATTTAAAAAGATCCCTTGAGATAGCCCCTATGTAATTTTATAAATAACCTTTAAATATCCCCTAAGTACCCCCTAATTTAATAAATTTGTAAGTAGTCTTTTCAATAATCCCCTAATTAACCCCAAAATGGTAACAAAACAACCTCTAATATAGTCCTCTAAATAATCCCTAAATAGTACCTTAGGTGTACCCTAAATAACCCCTATATAACCCCATAAGTAAACCCAAAAATGGTCCCTATGTAATCTCTAGGTAGCACCAAAAGAACCCCTACATAACATTAGATAGTTTCTAGGTTTGCCGTAACTTAAGCAATCCTTAAAATGGACCTTAAATAGCCCTTTAAATGGATTCAAAATAACCCAACATAACCCTCAAAATAGTCCCCCAAGTAACCCCCTACATAGCCCTACAAGTAGTCCCTAAGTATCCCCTAATTTAGGAATACCATAGGCAACTCTAGGTAAGCCCGATACATCTCCCTAGGTAGTCCCTAAATGACGAAAATGTAGATAAATACGCAGACCATAAGTAGCTTTCGGGTAGATAGGTAGGTGACATATGCGTACTCTTAGGTAGGTACATAGCCCATAGTTAAGAAGGTGGGTGGGTATGGTAGGTGGGTAGCACATAGATAATTAGGTAAGATGAGCCTTACCTATTTCACCCCCTGGTCTGTAGCCATGAAACTTAACTGGCCCATGGTTAGAAAAGTGACCATGGTGATTAGATTTTGCAAAGTTGTCCTATGTTTTCAGGGCTGGTCCAGTCAGGAGGAAAAGTAAGGCTGCAACCCAGGATTACCTTACAGATAACTCTAGTTAGTGCCCCAGCAAACCACACACTCACTACGCTAGTACCTTGACAACAACATTTGTTCAATGTTGATAAATTATTTTATTTTGAAGATTTCCATTTGGGCAAATAATAAAATATTGCAAAATATTCTCTATTCTCTCAAGATTGTTGATTTTTTCCTTCACAAAACTTTGTTTTTTAATAAGAAAAACATGTTAGTGAAAAAATTTCAACTTTCTTGAATTTAATATAATTAGTTGTCGAAGGCTGCAAAGTGAATATGAACTATGGACACAGATGACATACCAACTATCATTACAATCCATTTGTCATGACATATCGACTATCATTTACACTCCATTGTCATTACCCATCGACTATTTGAGTCATGGCCACCCAAATATTATTACTTGCAAAGTAGTTTCCTACAAACTTAACTTAAGGTGTATTTGTCATGAAGGGTCACACACACCCCCCAAGAACCGGAAAAAAAAAAAGGGAAAAAAAAAGGGGGTAGGCCCCTTCACTCCAGGACGCGCACTTTGGTTGCATGGAAATTATATTACTAAAATTGGCTTCCACTATTTTTGGCATGTAATACTAATAGCCCTTCCTAAGAACATGAAACCCATTCAGAACATGACCACCCCACATATTACTTACTAACTGCAGACTAACTTGACCACCCATATATTACTGACTGCGGTATAACTTTTGGTGCAGTGGTCCACCCAATAACTCCATAACTGTATTTATGTTTGTTGTCCCTGAATATGTTCAGATACTCACTTTGATGGGAGGCACAGACTTTTTAGAAAGTTATAAAGTTTAGCATTTGCACTTTTAATGTTTTAAAAGTTTGCAAAATTTTCACCACACACACACACACTCAACATTCTTCAATGTTTTCATAAGATTCAATTGTTGTTTCTTTGGGCCCATTTGATCTTTGAGATTTGCTTGTGATACCATAAATTTTTTTTGTCAATGTGTTCAAACAATTATTTTTGGGGGTGTGTCAAAGGGAAAATGTTAAATAGGTCAAGGGTCTTGAACGCTGCCCATACGAAAGGAACTACCCCCGCATCATCATGACGTCATCCTTCCTCTCACCCGTGTAACAAGCTTTTCATTCATCAACATTAGTTATGCCTGTGTTACCTATTTTCTGTAATGGACCATCAACATCCCCATTTCCATGGTATTCTTCTGCCATGCATGCCATACCACCATGTCTTCCCATTGTCATGACGGACCTTTTCACTTTAGAGCATCGTTGTCGTCCTTCATCATTGTGCATGTTTTTCATTTTGTATCACACAATCCTGCAACTTCTCCCTCCATCATTTCTTTACGCACCTACATTTATTGTCAAATGCTCTCACAATAGCTCTAGTTTTTCTTTGATGCTTTCGTCATTGATCAATTACATCGATACAACTGCTACAGGTGTTTCTACAACACCCTGTCCAGGTGCATGCATTACCCAATTTGAAGGTCTTGCATTGTTTGTAGTTTGCTCGTAGAAATTACATGTTATTAACTTGGTTGTAGAAATTACAAGTAGAAGAAGTTATCTCTACTTGTTAAGCTTGGATGCATGAATTACAAGTGAAAGATCACTTTTCAATCCCTTTCTAGAACTACCAAGTGCACAATTTTGTCTGAATGTTGTATGCCTACATAGAGATGTCTTTTTCCTTCTTCATTGTTACCTTCATTTATTTGGTCAAAGTCTTTGACATCTTGCATCTCCCAAAAGCAATCCAAGTTCCCCCTTCTTGGTTAGATAGATAACAACTTTTTGATCACATGTTTCTTACAAACATTATTCTTTCATCGATTTTAACTATGTTTAATGATAATCTATGGAAGATCTAGCTCTTCTTTGTTGTCCCTAGAGTAAAAAAAGTATGCATTGTTCAACAATTTCCCTTCTAACATGTACATATTATTGAATCTTCTTGTTTCCATGTTTTTTTTTGCTTTCATGTCTTTTGTAACCTACAATTCATTTGAAACAAGGCATTCAATTAGATTACAACCATAGGCTTTCCCCTGTAACATGCATGCTCATGATTTGTCCCCACTTCGTGGTAACATTATTTTTGTGGTGCTTCTATAGATCAATTGAACCACATTGTGGAACTTACAATTCATTTCAACAAGGTATTCATTCCAAGCAACCTCAATCTATCCTTTGTAACACATTCACAAACTGTGTTTAATTTGTTATCTTGCCTAAATTGCCTTATTTTTTCAACTCAATTTTAGTTGAAACATGACTTACTAAATGATTTTAATTCCAAGTAACATGTTCATGCCTTATAAAAAGCCCCCTCTTACAATATTTTATCTTGTGAATCATTTGATGGAACTTGTTTGATGGTGTTGTAATTAGGTCCACTTTTTCAGATAATACAATTTATCTCAATTTCATGTAACATCTCATAACAAGTCTTGAAACATGTCCTTACTCATGAATTGTTCTTATATTTTGTTAGTTAGGGTATGTAACTTGTTTTGCCCTCTCTTATAACCATTCCCACTTACCTTGATGTGGTCACTCCAATTCTTTCATTTGACATTTGACAACGTTCCAATGTTGCCTTTGCAGGTCCATTCAACCACAATTTGTAACTTGCAATTCATTTCAACAAAGTACTCAAGAATATAATGTTCTAGTTTGTATGCCAATTGTGAAAGGCATGTTACCACCATGCAAGTTTCCTTCAACTTGAACACTAGATTCTTGGTAGAAGAATATCTTTTCTCTGTTTTTAATGAACCCACATTTAGAAACTTTTTACATCATTTTCATCTTTCTTATAGGTTTCTTTGGCAAGCTTTCCTACCAAGTTATGAATGTCCAAAAAAGATTCCTTGACATGTCTCCGTTGTTCTCCATGATCTCCTTAACTCAAGATTTGTGCTTGTTCATAACTTGATATATAGAGAGGCCTGAGCAAAGGTTTTCCAAAACAAAAGATCTAGTTTCCTTTGATACATGGGCTGAGAATGCTAGCATGTAACCAGATTTGACATTACCATGGACAACAAGACCCAATTTGTTGACATGTTCAAAAGTGGCGTAAGAAACTCCAACAATTATCAGGTGAAGGTAAAATCTCTTTAAAATGAATGAACAACACCCTTTTTTCTGTGAATCTCTTCATTTTTTATGCCCTTGGTTAGCAATCTCATTACCTTTGTTTTTCCTCTTTGTTTTCTTGGAGGCCATATTGGGTTGAAGATTATTTGTTGGTCCATATTCACAGTGATACATGTGTAGAATTCAATGCCATCACACACATTGGTGGATGCATACAAACCTTAATAGTTAAACTAAAATGTATTATAACATGTCACATTAATCTAAACATGGGCATGCAATATTATATGCTAGAAATAAATGGTTTGATAAAGCTTAATTGACATTCCCACTTTATAATATGTTAATTATGTTCTATAACTACATTGTAACAAGTGTAATGCTTTCACATAACTTTAATGAACAACGACAATTAAGATTAACTAATGCCTTAATTGTTACATGATGGTTTTATGTATGTTTTTAAAATAAAATGTACAATCATGTTACATGTTATGACCACTAACTTTAAGTTGGTTTACCACATGCTTCTAAAGTAGCTATTCCATTGTGTATTTTTTAAGGTATTCATTGATTCGGTTGTCTTTTTGGAGGAATTTGCATTGCATATCCCCTTTCAATTCTTCCCCAGCCAAGAAATCATGGACTTTATCCCATGGAATATAAGCCACATAAACCTTTTTGTGAATGCATGTGCCATTGACACCATGTTGTGGGGTTACACGGTACTCATTCCACTAACAAATGTCATTATAATTAAAAGGACCTTGAGGTGGTTGTTGAAACGTCCCATCATTACTTCCAAAGTTTTTTTACGTTGATCCATGTACACCTTCCCATAAATTGAAGTTTTAATAACATTAATGCCACCTTTTTCACTTGCCCTCTTCTCCATAATATTTTTCTTGCATTTCCTATTACAAAAAGCCTACACAAGTTAGGAGACACTATCAGATGTTACAGCAAATTGGGTTTACCATATTATCAAGGTGAAAGGGATTAATTACCACAACATCAAACAAGTTTCCCCAGACAACTAAAAGTTACATTACAAGATGGGATTGACATTATCTAATTATCCATGTTACACCTAAGATTCTGTACACAAATTATGGGCATGTTACATAGGATAAAGTGAGTACCTTGTTGAGATGAGTTGCAAGTTACAAACTATGGCTTAGTGGACTTGTAGGGACAACATTGGAATGTTGTCAAATGTCAAATGAAAAAATTGGGGTGACCACATCAAGGCAAGTGTGAATGGTTATGTGAAAGGGCAAAGTAAGTTACATACCCTAATTAACAAAGTATAAGAACAATTCATGAGTAAAGACATGTTCCAAAACATGTTATGAAATGTTACATGAAATTGGGATCATAACATTATTTGAACAAGTGGACCTAGTTATAACACCATAAAACAAGTTCCATCAAATGACTCACGACATAGAATATTGTAAAATGGGGTTTGTTACAAGGCATGAACATGTTACTTGGAATTAAAATCATTTAGTAAGTCATGTTTCAACTAAAATTGAATTGATAGAATAAGGCACTTTAGGCAAGACAACAAATTAAACACAGTTTGTGAATGTGTTACAAAGGATAAATTGAGGTTGCTTGGAATGAGTACCTTGTTGAAATGAACTTTAGGTTGCGCAATGTGGTTTGATTGATTTGTAGAGGCACCACAAAGACATTGCCAACACAAAGTGGGGATAATTCGTGGGCATGCATATTATAGGGGAAAACCTATGATTGCAATCTGATTGAATGCCTTGTTTCAAATGAGTTATAGGTTACAAAGGACATGAAAATGAAAAAAAACATGGAAACATGAAGATTTAATAGTATGTACATGTTACAAGGGAAATTATTGAACAATGCATACCTTTTCAATTATAGGGATCACAAAGAAGAGCTATATCTTTTATAGAATGTCATTGAATGTAGTTGAAATCAATGAAAGAATAACAATTGTAGGAAACATATGATCAAGGAGTTGTTATCTATCTAATCAAGAAGGGGGAACTTGAATCGCTTTGGGAGATGCAAGATGTTGAAAACTTTGACCAAACTAATGAAGGTAACAATGAAGAAAAAAAGAAACATGTCCACACATGCACACAACATTTAGACAAAACTATGCGCTTAGCAGCTTTGAAAAGGGACTGAAAAGCTATCTTCCACTTGTAATTCATGCATCCAAGCATGCCAAACAAAGATAACTTCTTCTACATGTAATTTTTATAACCAAACTAATAACATGTAATTTCAACAAACAAACTACAAGCAATGTAGGACCTCTGAATTGGGTAATGCACACATTTGGATAAGGTGTTGTAAAAGCACTTGTAGTAGTTATATTGATGCAATTGATCAACAACGAAGGCACTAAAAAAAACCAGAGTTGTTGTGGAAGCATTCGACAATGGGCGTAGGCGCATAGAGAAATGATGGAAGGAGACATTGTAGGATTGTGTGATACAAAGCGCACAACATGCACAATGACAAAGGATCACGATGATGCCCTAAAGCAAAAAGGTATGTCGTCATGATGGTGAGAGGACATGGTGGTATGGCATGCATGGCACAAGATTACCATGGGGATAGGGATGTCAATGATCCATTACACAAAATAGGTAATGTAGGCAAAATTGATGTCAATGAATAGAAGGCTTGTTACGCGGGGAGGGAAATGGAGGGCTTGAAGGCTACACAGGCAAGGGGAAGGATAATGTCATGGTGATGTGGGGTAGTTCTTTCATACCAGTAACATTCAAGACCCTTGGCCTGTTTAACATTTTTTCATGTCAAAGCATTTCAACATTTTACTTTTTTGTCTTTTGCCTACAATTTTTAGACAATTTTAATGCAAATAAGTAAATTAGTGAAAAAGATGTGGTTTTGAAATCAAGAAGGAAGGAGGTTTCAAATGGATGCAAAAAATATCAAATGTCATTTTCAACAATGAAAGAAGCATGAATCTATGGTTTTTATAGTTGAATTTTTTATCTATCAAAATTTTGACATTATTGGTTGAAAAATTGAAATTGAAAGAATTTTTTCTTTGGTGGGAATACTTATTAATTTTAGGAAATTTCATTTGTAATTGAATAATTGTGATAAATTAATTTCTATGAATAAAAATTAGCCCATTGATCTTAGGATTGGTTGTAAACTCTTTTCTAATTTAGTGAAGCTAATTGAAGCTGATGTCGAATTAGAAAAGTTAAAAGAATTTGAAATCAATTTTAAGAATATGATTTATTATTTAAAAAAAGTGTAATGTTTTAATCATTATTTAGACAATTTTTTAAAAAAAAACATTTAATTGAAAATTTAAAAATTTAAATATAAAGTTGAAATCTGAATTGTGAAAATCAGATATGAAAATTGACTATTATCACATTTGTGAGAACTTTTGTATCTGAAAAACAATTTGATTAAATTTTTAAAAAAAAGATTCCCTGGTCAGTAATTATAAGTCTAAAAATATGTAGTTTTTAAAAGACCAAATCAATTTTCTCAAGAGTTGAGAAAAATTGGAACCAATGGTTCTCATTTTTTTTTAAATTAAAAAAACATCGCCCAACACTCATCATGATTTATAATCCATAACCTTCAATGTTTGTTAGCAATGTAATAGTTAACACAAGGTACCAACCAACCAATGTTGGCCGATTATTGAATTTTGATGGTTATTAATTAATAACCAGCAAGTAGGTTCTTGATTTTTTAATAATCACCTGGCATTAAAATTTCAAAATCTAATAGCCTACCTAAAATCCAGTAGAATTTGTCTCTACATGTATGCTCTGTGCCACACAAGAGAGATAAAAGCAATCCTAATTATCATCCAGGTAGGTTATCAATTTTTAAATATTAATTTAAATAAATTAAAGGAAAATTAACATTATTTTATTTTATTTTAAAAACCTTATATTCCAGTGTATAACTGAGAGGTTAACTAAGTGGTTACACCTATTATTAACTGATCATTTTGATAACATGCTTGACACACAATTTTTTTGATATTGATATTGATAACCTGTGTGATCCTGAAAGAACTTCGAAAAGAAACCTACCTTGTCAATTATTTTTAAAAAAAAAGAAATAACTGGCCAACACGGGTATCAACATCAGCTTTTCATTCGGCCCGATGACACTGTAATTCTCAGGTTCCTTGATGAAAATGTCATAGGCCACCCTCTTCATGGATGAAAAGAGAGCATCTCGGTTCTCATAACAGTCGGTTATGCTTGGCTGGTAACCGGCAGGAGACCACTGGTTACCAGAGATATAACCTAGGAGTGAGTACTCACACCTTGGCTATTTCTGGTAACTGGGTTTGTCTGGCAGCCCTAGTCTGGTTGTGATCCCTAACTGTCAGGATATTTGCATGTGTAGTTGGTGTCTCATTTCTCTTGGCAACCTAAATTTTCAATTTTTTATTTAAAAAGAGCAAAATTATAAGAAAAGAAGAAGAAAAATGAGAATTTTTAATAAGAGAACTTGAAAAAATAATAATTTAAGGGATAATTTAAGGTTTAGCCTAGAGGGGATTTTTTTTTAGATGCAACTAAAAAT
>Ga0116231_10013017_pt1 | contig 11888 bp, 6 predicted proteins | sample S1TSphgellanicum_2_FD_89695 | JGI IMG/M metagenome (GOLD analysis project Ga0116231, IMG submission 89695) | Host-associated microbial communities from peat moss isolated from Minnesota, USA - S1T2_Fd - Sphagnum magellanicum MG | ecosystem: Host-associated > Plants > Peat moss > Unclassified...
TAATATTGGAGCATATTTTTCCAAACTTTTTGCATAATATGGTAGATTATAACACAAAGAATTCAATTGCAAAGAAAATTCCTTTTTTCAACTTATATTGTGAGGTTCCAAAGTATATTTGTGGCAAAAAAATGTATGTCATTATGTATTAAAAAATACAAATATACTCAAAAATTGATTGAAATGATTTTTAGTCTTTATGAAATTTGTAGTATCTTTTAAACATTGTGATTCCATATGATTGGATAAGTTTGTGAGCCATGTGAAGAGTTTGATAATTATCATATCACAAATGGGTGTTTTTGGGGGTTATCACCATAAGTATGCGATAAATTAACATTTTGACAAACTATCATTTTCAAATGGAAGATGACAAGGTATGTGAAGTGGGTAATTTTTAAAATTTTCATTTCAGACATTTTTTGGCTGACTAATTCAAACCCAAACCTAGTGTAGTCTAAAAACATAAACATGTTCTATTGTACTATATATACCATATATATACTCAATATTCCTTGAATTTAAACTTTTACAAAAAAAATAATTCAAATAATATTAAATATCATTAACTTTGTGAAAATCAAAATATCAAGCCTAAACACCAAAAGTGAAACCCAAAATTAAATGCAATACATTTTGTTGAAATATACTTTACATACATGTCATGAAAGTGCCCAAAGTGGCCCCCCTATAGTGTGCTTTCACCCAAATACTCTTATTGTCAATAGTCACCCTTATTCACAATTGCCATGAACATTATTTATTTATATCATGGCTTGATGGAAAACTAGGACTCTTAATGGACATTAAGGACTTTAAAACCATAATATGTATAAGAATAGAATTTCCAAGCTTATTTTAAGGACTCCCTCAAATTCTAACACAACAAGGTCATGTGAATTGAGAATGTAAGCTATGCATAATAATACGATTTGAACTTTCATTGAATGAGAATGATTGAAAGAAGTGTACTTCCATGATGTGCTCAAGATTATTGTGCCAATAGGGTGAAAACACACTATGGTGGTACATTTTGGGCAAGAAAATGTATTCATTTTTTAGTACATTTTGTGTTATTTTGGGGGCAAATATTTTTTCATTCATATAGCATTTTGAGAAACACTAAAAATGGATTTTTGACACAAATCATCCCTCACAATTCTTGTTGTTTTTCAAATGATAATTTTTTTTAAAATTTTTTTTATGTATTCACACATTTATGCTTGTTTGAATGAAAGACCTCATACAATTTTTTTGTGAAATCACACGAGTGGAACTTTTCATATATAATTAAAATGGGACAATGAATTTATATGTAATATATGATTAAGTAGTTCATCAAGTTTGGTAATTGTTTGAATGGTTTTTGAAGTATATTTTGTAGTATATTGGTACAATTACAATTTTTTCATTAATACATTTTTTGATCAGTTTATATCAATTTCAAAATGGGAGTTTTTTGGACAATTTTATTCATTGGGTTTTGAACTAGTTACCTTATTCCAAATATTATTTGTAAAAAACAATTTCAATATTAACTTGGTAGAAGTTCAAATACATGCAATTTCAAAAAGTAGTATTTGTGACAACAATTTTTAACCATCGTAGTGTGTTTTCACCCAACAACTTGATGGTGTTAGTACTTCCATCTTCAATGGGAACCAAAGAATTTAACTTTTTGAAGCCCATAGATCGCCACCATGCCTCATGCATTTCCTCCTCACATCCTTACTGAACACATTTATTAGAAGTTCCAAAGTGATCCATAGCACACCGATCATGATAAACATGTTTGCAAGATGCAAATAAGCACCCCAAACAGGAACAAACCCTAATCCACAAAATGCACACTTTTCTAATGCAACCCATGTTCTTGAAATAGGATCAACATCTTCAAGAGGCAACAAAGACTATGGTTACAAACCTTTACAAGAACCTACTCCCAAGTGAATACACAGTCAAGTGGTTCAAAAATGGCATAAATTATAGTCTTTATGAGTCCAAATAAGATTCTTTAAAATGATTCAAATGGACACGATTATTGTTTTTAAAAAATTATTATTTTAATATTTTAATAATACATGCTCAATCATCTACAAACCTTTCCAAATCTATGTGAAAATTTATATTTAAAGTAGTTGATGTTATTTTTTAACTTGGAAGTCCTAAAAGGAAAACCTATAAATAACGTATAAATAACGGCCAATTTAAAGTTTTCAAAAAATATGCTTTTGGGATTAAAAAAATTTGAAAAACAAACAAAAATTGCAACTCATATGGACTTATGAAAATATGGTCAAATTTGAACCATTCAAAAGTTCCTAACTATTAAATGGTTAAGGTTTTCAAATAATAGATTCATGATATGAGTTTATCATTTTTTATTTCACCATATATTGAATCCCAATAACAAATTTTGAATATGTGTTAATATATATATTTTCATTTTGTGATGTTCCAATTAGATGATTAGTCCTTATTTTTTGACTTCAAAAGCTTAGTACTACAAGCAAATGAGTTTTTTATCAAAAATAACCACATAGTTCTCTTCATAATGAAATTGTTAGTTTAGATCCAAGTCCCAATTAGTAGATATAAAGATATATTAATCATCATATGCATTTGAATAAAGGGTGAAAAAAATTAGAATGTCACGAAAGTGGTTCACTCATTTGTGCATCTACCTTCCCCTTATAGTTTTCCCTATTAGATTTCAGACAATGTTCTTGTGTTGCCTAAAAGTGACAATTGGTTTTTCTAGTGTAATAAGGTTACTATGCACATTCTCAACTTCCTTATGAATTCTCTCATACTTTGCATTACCTTTGTCAACAAGAGACTTCAAATACTCTACTATGCCTTTCTGAGAACTTATTTGTCTACTCAAGCTCTCAACGCATTCACTTGAAAATGAATAGGGTTGACTACAATAGTTTGTTCTTACTCTAATTTTAGAAGCAATGCATCAAGTTTACATTGACCTTGAACCAACTGGTTCCTCCTATCCTCCATTTGGGAGCAAGCTCGAACATTAGCCAAAACCATGTCTTCTTTACCTTTCTTTTTAGTAACCAAAGCTTGCTTAGCATTAGTGAGTAACTTTTGCAAAAACAACAAGTATGTTTGCAGGGTCATCAAAACTATCAAGCCATGCTCATTCACTTCTTGTGCATGTGCTTTATCATACTCAAAATGTTCACCTTCATAAAAAAAATCTTCAAACCTATTTTCACAAACTAAACCTTTCACTTTCATCTGCCGAAATTGTTTTGCATTAGTCCATTCAACATATTTTGCCCAATTTAATTTCATCCATTTTTACTCACAAATAACGCCTCTAACCATCCCAAAAGATATGGTCTTCCAAGTAAGAACATGAGGTTTCTAATGCATAGTCGTCCAAAGCTTTTCGATCATTGCAATGAGCTTTGGATTTGAACATTCAATGTAACGATACCCGTTCTTGTTCACAATAAGGCCAAAACACTTTTCAATCTCCTCTTTCGTACAATCCTTTGGTATCTTAATTTGCTTTGGACTCAAACCAATGGAACACAAGTCATATTTTTTTGCTACCTTCTTGTTCCAATCATTATGCCCACTAGTAGATGGCATAACACTCAACATTGTGTACAACAATAATTTGCTGTACAAAATAGGGTGATGTGATTAGAAACATACACTTGAAAGAAACCTGGATAGGTGTGCACACACAACCTCAATGTTAGAAGCTTACACAATTTAAACTACAAAGTTCGCCACTATGAAAAATTGTGTCAGCAAAAACTAGACTGGCATGCAACTAGATCGTCATGGAAACCACTATGTAACTAGGGTACAATTACAGTATTAAAATATAATGAATTAATAATGAAAATGTCACATCAAATATTTCATAATTGTAATTTAATTGCACATTAGTTGCAACTTGGACTCTATATGGGTGTATGTACACAAAGTATATATAGTGATAATTAATTGTAGTTTGACCATGATCACAAGTTGTAGTGAAATGGTTAATTTCAATTATGTTGTAATTGGTGTAGCTTTAGCATTAAGTGAACAACTACATTACAATTGGCGTACGGTGTTGATGTGTACGACCATGGCCACGTGTATGGTTAAGTAAATATCCATGACATTTGGAACTTGCAACTTGTTTGCAACTAAGAGTCAACTAAATTGGCTAATTTTACAATTAAATTACAACTAAATGTGCTACTATGGTTTCACTACATAACTACTACTTGTCCACTATTTTGGAACTAGAGTGTTCAACTCATCTAGAATCAGTTGTCAACTATGTGCTAGCTCATACTATTAAAAAATTTACAGATTGTGCAAGTCATTGAAAGTGTAAATGCAAGCCTTTAGTTGGATTGGAATGGTGTATTAAAGTGTTTATGAGTATGTACATATAGATATCATTATTTATACACTTCAAACTTTTCTAAATTGGATTATTAAATGTTTCATTAATGCGAACTGATTCCTTTATTGAATTAATTAATTTAAATAATTCATTTTCATACTTATTTAAATAACTAAAATTGAAATAATATAATAAATATTATAGTCCTATTTTTTGTGATTGATGTTCAATTGTTGTGTTAATAATATTTCACTACATTGGAATTCATAATATTCTAATATTATACATACATATTAAACCATAAAATTTCATGAAAGGTGAAAATATATTTTTGAATTGAAATTTAAAAAAATGTGTATGCTTTATTAAACATTTAATCAAGGTGTACATATGAATATGTCTTTATATACCTCAATGTATTCTATTCAAATTCACGTTTATTATTTAATAATTTTTACTAATTTTATAATTACTGATTAATATGTAATATACTTAATTACCATGAACTAATTAAGTAAACTAAATAAATAACTAATCATATGAATTCATTAATCGAATTTGATTAATTAATATTTAATTAATTTAGATATTCAATATAGATAATTAATTATCATATATTTAATTCAACTAATTTAATTCCAAATAATTATGCCAGATGATTAATATAAATTTCAAATGAATTACACAATTAAAATAAAACAGAAAGCATGTAGGAGATTTGTTTTTGTAGTTACAACTCAATTGCAATTAAGGTGCCACTAAAAGATTTAACTCATATGTTTTGTTTTCAATATTTCATTTCACAAACTATATAAAAGAGGTATTTCCTTTTGCATTTTCACATTAAAACACATGTGCCATGTTGGGATGAATTAATAAAAGCTTAACCCTAAAGGTAAAACACATAACAAATTAATTATGTGGCTACTTTTTAGTTCACCTACTCTTTTAGCATTTTACCTTCCTACCTACCTACTTGCCTACCTGAGGAAATAGGTTAATGTTATGTAATATTATTTAAATAGTAATAATAATTTTCATTATCTATATTGAAGGATCTATGAGTATATTTATAATATAAATTGATATAATGGGGCCACAATTTCGTTTTGAATTCACTCACTTTAGGGCTTCATTAGTCATTAATGGAATTAAAAAAATGGCCCATCTAGTAATGCTTTTCATCTTTTATGTGAATGTGATTACTTGTCAAAATTTCAATTTACCACAAATTTATCGCATTTTTGTTGAAAAAAATCATTTATTGAAATGAAAATTTTCAAATTAGTCACATGATATCTAAACATGGTTCATATTATGTGAAATGACATAATTCAATATACCTTCAAGTTTCATAAAAATTATAAATTATTTAAATTATTTTTCAAGTATATTTGTGTTTTTGAGTACACAAGTACACTACATTTGTTTCCACAAATATACTCCTTGATCTCCCACTTTATAAAATGAAATGAAATATTTTCTTTTCTAATATCTTACCTAGGTTATATTCTAATGTCATATGGGAAAATATTGTGAAAATATTTCAAAAGTTTGAGGTGGGATACACTCAAACATGCACATCCCTTACAAGTAGTGTAATGTGACACCCAAACATGGTCACTGTAATTTGCTTTCACCCTTATGGAAAAAGGTAGGGTGTTGAAAGAGTAAATTGTGAAAAAAAGTTCTTGTCCCTCAAGGTGTTGATAGAGCTTTTGTGGTGCAAATGAATTTCATAACTTATTTTTCCCTTGTAACAATTTGTAAAATAATCATTAATTCAAAGTTCCTATTGTTCAAAAGGCTTTTGAATTGAAAAAGTGGACTTAAATTTTTTTTTGTAACAACTTGTAACAAAATGATTGATTTAGTTTTGTCACATTGTGGTTTTTGAAAGGTTCAAGTTCAAAAAGGTGGAAACAAAAATGATGTGGTTATTAGTTGATCAATTATTAGTGATTTCATAAGTTTCTTGTATGTTTTGGTGTTGGGGATTTCACAATTTTAGGTCATGACAACCACGTGTATTCACAAAGTCATCATTTGGACACAATAGTGGACACAAAAAAAACATTCTGGGGACACAAATATTATAATAGCCAAATTTGTGTTATGTTATCAAGAAATTGGTGGAAACTTTGGTGAAGATCTAGTACTTCATTGTAAATGATTTAATACGTTCTAATTTGACATGTTTTATTACTTTATGAACTCTCTTGTTTTATCATGCTTTAGGGTAATAGATTGGTGTAATGACAAAGATAAAAAAAAAATTCTCACCACACATCTAGGTATACATTATATGGTGTGCATTATATAACCTTTGATGTCTAAACCTCACCCATTTGTTCATTATGTTAATAATTGAAAATTTGTTGTGAATCTCTTCAAATTTTTTGCCCATAAGTTGAAACACCATCATGAATTTGTCAAGCTTCAAAGTTGATGGACACAATTTAGACAACAAGATATTAAAGAACATCAAGACACATGGGATTTCCATGTTCAGTTCAGAAAAGGAATATTTGCCAAATACATGTGTTTTTTTACAAAAATGGAAATATATGTGTTTGAAATTTTTCAAGCCTAAGTTAACTTTGACTTGTTATGTGATGTGACCATTTTACTTGGCCTTGTATGCTTTATGCCCTTGTTCAGAATAATGCATAAAATAATCAAATTTTTACAAAAAGGGACATTTATGTATGTGATTATCAATATGAGAAAATAGGTGTTTGCAACTATGCTTACAATTGGGTTTTAATTGCAACAACCACTTGCAACTCATTGTATTTCTATAGCTTGAGTGCTATCAAACAAGTTGTAAGAGTTGTAATACACAACTCCCCGTATATGAAATTGTATACATATGCAACCCATGCAACTATGTTGCAACTATATCATTGTAATTATTGTGCCACTATGTTGCAACTACCATGTTATTACATTGTAACTATTGTGTCATTATGTTGTAACTATTGTGTCACCATGTTCTAATTACTATCTAATTACATGAACAACAATTTGTTGACATCACAATGATGTGCTAACAAATCATCCATGGACATGTGACAATTTTAAATCTATTTTGACATTTAATATTTTAATTAATTTAATTTATATCATTAAACTTAGGGGCAATAAAATGTTGACACATGGCGCTTATGTCAATGAGTAAGTCAATTTAAAGTAGGTAGGCATTACTACCTAATTTCCTAAGCTAAATAGGACGTAGGTAGTTAGGTTTAAATAAATAGGTAGGTAGGCTTATACTAAGTAGGTAGGTCATTTGGGATTGGACTATTTTATTTTATTTTGGGTTCAACCTTTAAGGCCAATCCTTTTTTATTAGCTTAATCCAAATGTCAATTTTAAAAATAGTCCTTTAATTATAGATTTTATAAACTTGAAAGGTAAGACAAACAATATGGGGAAAAAAAATTGTTGCATATTAGTTGCAACTCATTTGTAATTCACTTGCAACTATTACAAGATAGGCTAGTGAGCAAAGATTTGAGCTTTCAAAGAGCTTTGAATATTAATATATTGTCCCTCTACCTTTCAAATGCAAAATGATTTTTAAAACCTTAACTTGGCACCCCCACATCAATCTAGATTGTTAAAAAAAAACACAAAATGAAAAGGATATGGTTATCAAAAGTAGGCGAGGTCAATGTTTAGTCATCAACCTAATTCACATTTTAACATTCAACACACTTGCCTTCTTCATGGATTTTATGTGTTGTTCCTTTACCTCTATAACTCAAATAGCTGATATAAATTTTAACTTGGTGCATTCATAATGCTTTTTGGTATACAAAATTGACCATATTAGTACCTCGTATACTTTGCAACGTTGTACTCATGTTTTTATTCCTAGTTTCCATTGTATAGTGTACCCAATTTACATTTATTGTGGGAACTAATTATTGTTGTAATGAGGGTTGAATAAACTTTATATCATGCTAGTATTTTCTTTTACTTTTCCTAATACTTGCAACATGTGAAAATTTGAATATTATACTTGTAATATATATGGAGGTAATAATTTCATTATTTTAGTACTACATTCAAGATATTTTAAGTATATGAAGTTCATGATGTTGTATCTAATGTATGTTTGGATAATAGATAAAACATTTCAATATTGCAATTCCATATATATTTTAAGTATACAAAGTAGATTATATAATATGTAGTGTATATCTAGATAGTAAATACAATGTAGTTCAATATTACTATTATGTAACTATTTTTAGTATGCAAAATTCATTATATTATATATATTGTATATTTGGATAGTAAATAGAATATTTCAATATTATAGTTCCAAATATGACAAGTATGCAAATTTTAGGATGTTATATGTAGTGTATATTAGGTTTATAGATATATTATTTCAATGTACTTAAATTTCAAGACCTATAACATTTTTTGCCATGGTAGTAGTTGTAGAAGAAGTTGCCCCATAAGATATCACTTAATTTGTAGGTTTCGAGAAAGATGTAAAAACATAAACATTTCAAGATGTGAAAAAATAGATCTTTAACACAAATGGGTGCATATGTTTTTATTCCTTGGAGATCACCATGCTAGGTGTAAGAAGCGTTTCATTTGACACACAATAGGAAAACAAAATAAAACAAAATTTAACAAACTTTTGCTCACCCAAGATGTATTAGATCCTTCCTCATAAAGTAGTGAACAACAAACCTTCACAAAAAATTGTAAGAGAGCACAAAATATACAAAAAGCAAAAGAAATAGATTAGATTGTGCACATAAAAAATTAGGCTTTAATAGAACACCTCCAAACTCTAGATATGTCCATGGAAGATGTTATAAGTTCTAAGTTCCTAAAATTTGAAACTTGATGTACATTGCAATATTTCAAAAGAAGTGACTTTTCCATGAACTTCTCTCCCTTTCCATGCAATTATGATTGTACACCTCATTTCCTATTCAATCGATCTTCATATTGTTGCCCTTGTTAATGAAAATTTAGAAAGCACACATGACTAATTTTGGTAGGGAATTTGACAATGGCATAAGTTAGTTCATGGGATTTTGGAAACAAAAAACCATTTACTTGCCACTTGTTATGCAATTAATGTTGATGTATTTTTTCCATGAGAAGATTTTACTTTAAGGATTGAGGGATATAAAACTTTGCATTTAAAAAATGAGCTAAATGTCCAATGTTTATGCAAATTACTATTGGACAGGTTAGTAAGGCATTAACAATGACAAATCAACTTGCCAATATCTTGTAGTCGACTACAAATTTCCAAAAATGTGGGTCGCTTTTGAGGATCTATGTGCCAACACATTTGGTATGAGATTTGATAACCTTGTATCTATATGAGGAGGCAATTTTGGCCACACTCCTTCCATTATCTTATCATGGATTGCCAAACGTAAGAACCCATCGAATGGAACATTTCCTGTAAGGACTTCATAACATGTCATTGCGAAACTATACACATATGTTTTGGCAGTATATGTGGGTTCCATTGAAAATAACTTCATGTCACCATCTTCCACAATGATATTGGAAATGGTTTGATTTTCCCCCTTCAAAAACACTAACTTTTCTTCTTTCAAGGCCTTCTTTTCGATAGCATTCTCTCTCATCTAATCACATTCAACCAAAACATAATTTTCCAATGAAATGCCAATTTGTTGACACTTGGCATTTTAGATGGGAAATTATTTCATGAGTAGCATGCTACTTTGAATGTAATTTTAGCCATTGATTTGAAATGGAATATGACACCATTCTAAAAAGAACTAAAATTTGTACTCGTGAAGGATTAGAACTTTTCAAGTAAATCTCAATTATTTCAATTGATATTTTGGGCTTTGTCAATAATCAATTGACATTATATTGAAAAGCTATTAATCAAAGACCTAAGTTGACAACTATTTTAACCACACAATATAATGAGGTTGTAAAAATGTTTCAATTCATTTTTATGAAATAATAAAAAACCCTTAATTGCCAAATTGCCTTCCCTAAAAAATCAATTGTGTGTGTTCGTTATATACATGCATTTGAGTTCCCCAAATTTGTAGTGAAAGGTATAAGAATTTATGTTTCAATAATAAACACACCTGGAGAAGAAACACTTGTGGCGCCCTCTAACCCATTGTCTCGACTATTCCAAAGAATGATGATGTAGAATACATTCCAAAGTTGGACGAACTTGGATGATGATGATCATTCATTTTCATTTCACATTGATTGTAGGTGAGTTGTGTGAGGCATTCTTGCACACCTTCAACATGAACATATGCACTCACAAAACCCACTTAAAAGTGGAACTACTATGTAGTTGTAGTCTAACAAGTAAGGTGGTTCAATGTAATGCAATGAAACTCATTATGAATCTAATGCATTGTGTCCACTTGGAAGATACAAAAACATTGTGGGAGAATCGTAACTCACCATGATGGAATGTGACGGGGCAATATGTTAATGTTTATTCAATGTCATGCTTGATGGTTGAACCCCTTTTGTTGCATTTGTCATAACATCTACATACAACCTCCTAATCTAACATGCATTGGATTTTTGAAAAGTTAATCTAAAAAGGAGCCATGTTACAGAATCTTATAATTTTTTTATGTTTTTGATCAAGAGTTAAGCCTTGGGACTAAAAATCATTTTGCTTAGATTGAGGAAAAAATAGACAATTTCAACCCCCTTTACTTCCGACAAGTGTAGCTCCTTTACAACAAACCTGATGATGTTGAAATTTGGAAAGAACCTTCTACACCTCCTAAACAAGAATTTTTTCAATTTTGACACAAATCCAATGGTGGATTTGGGAGGAACAACTATTTGAAATAAAACTCTAGAAGCTTTGTCATGGAAATCCTTCCATGAACTTCACTACAAACACCCTTTACTCTCGGCAAGTGTAGCTCCCTTACAGCCAAACCGATGATGTTAATTTTGGAGAGAACCTTCACACCTCCTAAAAAATAACTGTTTTAAGTTTGACACAAATCCAATGGTGGATTTGGGAGGAACAACTATTTGAAATAAAACTCTAGAGGCTTTGTCATGGAAATCTTTCCATGCTTATTTCTTGCACACATCTTTTTCATGAACAACACCTTTCCACACATAAAAATTAATTTTTTTCTCACACATTCATTCTCCTCCTTCCCCCTTCCCCCAACATAAGATACTCCTCTTTCCTTTAGTAAACCTCCATAACCTTTCCTTGAGCTTGTTCCCGTTGCCCAATGGAAGCTTCAAAATCCTCCTCTCCAATCAATGGCCTCCTCATCCTTCAAGAGCCAATGAGAATTGAGAATGATTTGCTCTCTAATTGATTTTAAAATGAGAATTCTTGGACCCAATGAGACACAAAAAATATTCCATCCTCCAATAAAATAGGATGACAATCCTCATGACTAATGGGATTGGAGGACTCATCCTTCCCCTTATCTTGGATATCTTGATGAGGTTCTTGAGCTTGATCCTTATCCTTTCCGTTCGTTGA
>Ga0116231_10013018_pt1 | contig 11887 bp, 12 predicted proteins | sample S1TSphgellanicum_2_FD_89695 | JGI IMG/M metagenome (GOLD analysis project Ga0116231, IMG submission 89695) | Host-associated microbial communities from peat moss isolated from Minnesota, USA - S1T2_Fd - Sphagnum magellanicum MG | ecosystem: Host-associated > Plants > Peat moss > Unclassified...
CAATTTGGGGGGTATCCTAGAAAAAATCTACCTATTCAAAGTTCTTTTTTTTAAAAATGGGGTTAATAAGTGAATGCAACTTGTAATCTTGCCTAATAAAAAGCATAGTTGACCGAAAAAAGGCATCCCACCCACCGCCAAAGTTAAAAAAATTATAAATGATGGTTCGTAAGAACATTCCATTTGAGCTCAATGCGAATTAAAAATAGCAATCTCCCGTGGAGATATCAACTGTCGCTCGCTTTGGCTGGGGGCTCTCAAGGGGGGGGCGCTCCAGCCAATCACGAATTATCGAATCAAGCACGTGCGGACACCCATTTTTTTATATAAGTAGATTTCACCATGTCACCATTTTTCTTCTGCAATTGACTACCCAATTGAGTGAAGGCCAAGAATAATTGTCAATACCTAGTGCACCTAAGAAGATTTATGCTTTCACACAGATACAACAAGAATAGTGTCAATACCCTGGTGCACCTAAGAAGGTTTATGTTTTCACATGGAGAGGCCTACGGAATACAAAAAGAGCCATACCACTCTTATTTGTCCGAGAGTAATTCATGTGTCCTAGGGTTAAACCCGAAGACAAATAAATTATTTTGTCCTGTCAAAATGCCAGGACCTAGTCCTTGGGACACTGGCCTCCACACCTTAGGACTTGATGTCCTAGGACAAAATGTCTTTAAGAGCCTAGGACCATAAGGTTTGATGGCCTAAGATAGAACGATTTTAAGGCTTAGGTCCTGATGCTTTTCCAAACCTAAGACAGTAAGGCCTAGGATATAAAGAATATTTTGGGCCTAGTACTTAAATCTATGATAAGTGCCTAAAACCAAACAGGAGCAGCTTGTGGAGCTTACTGAGCTTGTCATCACCTCCTAGTCCTACACCCATCTCTTCCTCCACTGGATTGCCAGAGAAACCTCCAGCTGGTTGCATGCGAGTTCCAATTCCAGCCTTTTGTTACTATGACTCTTTGCTGCTGCAAATGGGTACTCCAGCATTCAAATTATAGTTGATGAAGCTCTTTTGTGGAGCACATCAAGGTCAGAGTTCTGTTAGGAGGATCACACACAGACAGGTGTTGTGAATCCTGCCATGAGGATCACAGACAGATAATGGATTTTCTTATACACAAGAAGAAGAAAACAATTCTTCTTCTTCTTCTTCTTCTTTTTCTATTGGTTTTGTTGTGAAGCACCCCATTCAGGGATTAAGGATCCCAACATCTTATAGAGAAATAGTAACAGAGAAAATGTATATAGTTTGCATTTCTCCATCCCACCATCAAGTAATAGTTTGTGAATTTCACAGATTTGAGAACTGTTGCTGCAAAAACCTTAGGTTGAGAATTCTGAGAAGAAGAATTCAATGGTGTATGTGATGATCTTTTGTCTTTTGATGATTTTTGTTTCTTTACCTCAAGATGGGTGCAAGTTTGATTGAAAGCTTTTTGGTTCTTGGGCCTCATTGCAACAATGTCATAGGAGCAAAGAACAGGATTCGCAGCATTGAGTGCAACTGCTTGCACCATATCGTGCACTGTGATTTCGCTAAATTGTCTGAAAGGCTGAGTTACTGGACCTTGAATAGCTTCCAGTGGAATCTTGCAGCCTCTACTACTCCATGTGTAGCAGCCATCACATATGCAAGCTCCAGCAGCTTGATTCTGGATCAATCAGAGTCGGCCATGATCCTTGTGAGCATGTGGTTCATTGCAACTCCCATGTAACCCAACTGTTTAATTCCATCACCACCATTTCCCTCCTCGTCTGATCCCCCATTCCTTCAAACCCTAAGCTTAGATCATTAAACATTCTCTCTCTTGGATCTCTCACATCTCTCTCTTTCTTTCTTTTGACTCTTTCTGTGTCTATTATCTACATCATCATTGAAAAGTAGCAGCCATGTGCAGCTGTGGCAACAATAGGATGGTAGTAGTAGTAGAAGGGTGGCAACTACTTTTGTTGTGCTCCTCCCAGCTGCCACATGCATCTCCAAATTTACTCCTCCTTGCTGGCTTCTTCTTCTTTCTAGGATACAAGAGCCATCTTTTCTTTTTATTCTTCCAAGGTTAAGGTTGGTTTCTTCACTACTATTCTATCCTTCTCTCTCCCCCTTGGTTTGTGTTTTTTCTTTCATATTATGGAGTGCTTGATCTTTGTGCATCATTCTATCTTGTCCTCACACGCTCAGGAACTACCTTAAGCTAATTGTCAAGTATGCCTTGAGTCTGTCTTAGGCCCTAAGCCAATTGTCTTAAGTCTTAATGGGTGTAATCATCCTAATAGGAGCCAAAAGCAATTGAAACCACTACTTAATTTTGTGTTTTTTACACCCCAAATTTTTTTTAAGTATTTAACTTGAAAATAAGTTACAATTTTTGCACGTTATTAAATCTAATATATTATTTTACAAATGTCCAAAATATGAAATTATTTCATTAATGTTTGGACTTTCAAAAATAATGTAATATCCATGTAACCACTATTTTCAAGTAGTAAAGGAGTCATAAATGGACTCGAAAAACTTTTAAAATGACACATTTTTAACACAAATCTTAACAAAATAATATAATAGTTTTTTTTTAATTTAAGATTTTTTTTTGAGAATATTTCAAGAATATTTCTCAAAAAGCAATCATCTAAGTGGGCAGTAGTGGCTCCTATTAATGTAACTTTACCCAAATCTGTCTTAAGCCCTAAGCCAATTGTCTTAGGCCCTAGGCCAATTGTCCAAGGCCAAAAGGCCCATGAACACCCTAAGCCAAATGTCTTGTAAAAACACAAAGCAAAATGTCCTTAGCCCTATTCTGAAATTACCTTAAGCCACAAATCCAAAAACATGAGTTCAAAATAAATGAGTTTTGGCTTAATGTTAAACCCTAAGCCACAAAGTTTGAGCACAAGCCAAATCATGTTTTGACCTAGCATTAAGATATTCTTGAAAATTTTGACCTAGAGTTAAATATTGTTAAGCATTTTGGCTTAAGGTTAGCATTTTTTTTAACATCTTGGCTTAGAAGTAGGATCCTTTTGGCATCTTGGCCTCAGGTTGGCCACTTTGGCCTAGTCCTAAGGTTAAAAACTAGTATGATTTTTTTTGTATTTTTTAGAGGCCTTATCCCTCTAGTCATTAGTCATTACCATTGTTAACTCATGCAAATTGTGCATGTGGCCAAAATATTATCATTAATAGTAATGTGGCATGGCCCCTAATTTTCATTTTCTTGACAATTTTGAGGAGTGTTCAAAGTGGATTATTGAGTTCAAATTTTTGAAACTTCATGGAATGGTTTTTATTTTATTTCTGGATTAAACTTTGAACTTGCCATAAATTAATGAGTGACTAGGTAGGTTGGTAACTTAGGTTGGTGAGTAAACTGATAGGTAGGTACATTAGGTAATTGGGCAGGTAACCTTCATGGGTGGATGATTAGGTTCGTAGTAAGTTAGTGAACTATGTAGATGAATAAGCAACTTAGGCAGGCAAGTAAGTAGGCACATTAGGTAAGTTGGTAAGTAATCAAAACCAGCCACCTTACCCCCACCTCCCAACCCAAAAGAAAACAAAAACAAAAGAAACATGTTTGGGTAAGGAAGGAAAGAAAGATGTTTGCCCATGACCCAAGCAAAGATTTCTTTCTTTCCTTTTCCACAATTACTCAAAAGTTCTTTTGTTGGCAAATGTGGATTATGCACATGGTTTAATAGTTTTAAAACTTCCCTTGTTTTAACAAACATTGCTCCATCACAAGTTTTGTATTGGCAATTGTGATGGATTTGTGCATTCAAAGTGTTTTTTCTATTTTTTCAATAAACACTGAAACAACCAAAAGTTCATTGGTGTCAAAGGTAGGACAATGGATGGATTCATGAAAACAATATTATTTTATTACTTCAATTTACTAATTTTCTCTTTTCAACAAAATTAATGAAGGTATAAACATGGTAAAGTATGCCAATGAAAAACATTTGTTTTTTTGGAAAGTATACATAAAGTATACTTCAATGTATTGAATCCATGAATATTATTTAAGTCAAAAATAAACAATTATAAATTATTTGATTTCCTTGCATAATATTGAAGAAACACATATTTTAATATGCATCAAAGTACATTTTTTTGAAATACAAGTGTAAAAGGTACATGTCACAATTTTGCAAAATTTAGTGACAAGTACATAAAATAAACATCAATTAGAATTATTATACTTTCAAGTTGATGAAGGCTTAGTGTGTATGGATATAGTTTCAACTTTTCATATTCTAGTCATAATCTATCAAAATTTTAATGTAAAAGTATTTTGGAAAATTTGAACAACCAACCAATTTAAAACATACTTTATTTTTCTTATATAAATTTTTTTAAAACTTTATGTACAACTTACAATGAATTCGATGAAGTGCACTATGGTTTCAAAATGCAATTTAAAGAGGTTTTTTAAAAAAAATTAATGTTAATGTTGAGAAAAGACTATTTTTGAAATTAATTATTTTAAGAATTTTTTTTTGGCATACTTTTTCATGCTTGGACCCATGAATGTTTTCTTTGGGTTCATTTTTCTTAAACAAGGCATCACAAAAGTTTCATGTTTTTTCACAAGGAGTTTTTGTATTGCTCACAAAATCAAAAGGAGCTCAAGGTCTATTCTAGAAAGAAGTAGTAGTAGATGTACACTAAAACATACATGGCCTATTTCACGAATTATGAAATGGGTTTGTTCCACCTAGGAAAATGTTGGTCCGAATATGGTGACATGCCCTTCTATCAAGTAGTAAAAGGTTACCATGGCCTATTCCAAAGCCTAATTTATGTTCCCGTATTGTTGATTCACATCATTATAATGTTCCCAATGTTGATCCACATCACAAGTTGAAGTGGTTGAAACAAAAGTGGAATGAAAAGATGATCACATGTCCCACTTAGGAAAAACATTTAAAAAGTACCTCAAGATAGAAATGTTAGAAAATTCTTGTGTTTAAACTATGCACAATTTCTTGCACACATTCAATCCTCATCACCTTACAATCTTTGTATCACATGTCTTTTAATCAAAGTGTATCAATAGTGCATTAGGTGGAAAGATGCATGGTGATATTTTTTTCACCACCTCAAAAAGCTATTAGTTCAAGCTCATAATTACAAAGGTCCCAAGTTTTTGTTTATTTTACAAAGTTGGACCGTGATCACATTAGAATTGTCTCCCTAAGCTCCAGTCACACATGGTGTTAGGGATTCTAGTGTTAAGTCACTAAACACCAAGCTAGTTATTTAAAACATAAATTTCATTACCATAAAATACAATGCTAAATTAGTTTTTTAATTCTCATTCACACTTATGATGTTAAAGTGCCTACTAACATCTAGCTTAATGTCAAATTCTAACAATTTTTTATCATCATTCACACATTGTGATGATGACAAGTCTCTTTTGCACATTGTCTCTTTCATTAAGATGGTTAGGTCATAGGTTAGTACATGGGTGGATGGATGGTAGGTGGGTAGTAAGTAGGTAAGTAAGTAGGTAATAGGTAGGTAGGTAATAAGAAAGTAGAAGGTAAGTAAGCATGTGGGTAGGTGTGGGCAGTAAGAAAATGATAGAAAAACATTTTCTTAATTTTTCATTGATTTAAAGCCTTTTTTAAGACTATTACCCAACAATGAATTTTTATTCTAAAATCTATGGGTTTTTTAAACATTTTATGTCAAGCTAAGATTCATTTAACATTTAGTTATCGCCTAATGTTAATTGGGTGCCACCTAAGATGCCATCTAAAATTTGATGTTAATTAATATTCTTGGTTTGAATACAACATTTTTTGTCTTTCTTAACACCCACTTAAAATTGACTTGGCATTAAGTGTGATTGGAGCATTAAAATTGAATAGATGCATCCATAGTGGAATTAATAGTTCAAATACTTACCATGTCAAAAATATGTGACATTTGCATGAAGAAGAAAATTAGTTTAGATTAATCCACATATCTTAGTTTTCTAGGAGTTGAGGATATGTCATGTTGATGGTGATTCATACATTTCATGGGTTTTGGATAAACAAATTCTAGTTTCACTTTCTATTTGAAAAGAAATTGTGGATTGTTTCCTTTTTTATGTTTTTTTTATGGATCCTAAAAGATTTGCTAATGTTTTTTTGTATTAACCAATTTCAAGCACCTTTCAATGTCTATGTATTAACTAATAGATCCATAGTTATGTATGACACTATCATTCAAGCAAACATTGATAAATGCCAAAAGCAACGTTGAATGTAATGGTTAATTCATGTCAACATCCAAAATATGGTGTTTGAGGCAATATGCTTCATATGGTCATTCTAGTGCAATTGTTAAAACTTAAAATATACTTTTGAACATTTTTTAATTTTGCTACCTACCTACCCATTTACCTACTTAAGTTACGTTAAGTTATGTGTAAGTTTATTAATATTTTCATTCTAATGGACTTAATTTTCATAAATCAATTCATTTTTTCATCGATTGATCATCACTAATAATGTACAATAATGTGGAGCCCAGGTAAGATAAATGTGATGGAATGAGTGCTAGAAATCCACAATGTTAATTAATAAACACAAGTGAAATAAGGTTCCAAATTGAACAAAAAAATTATCCCCCCCTTACCCTTCTTTGGTTTTTTCTTTTCTTTTTCTTTCATCTTCCCATTTGGTTCCCAACAATTCATCATTATTTATACTAAATTTTTAATTTGTGTTTTTTCATGTCCATGTAAATACACAAAAATGGGAAAATGATAGATAACATGAACATGAAAAGACACATGTTAATTTGTTTATTCATATCAATGTAGGTGGGTTAAACTTGGAAGAAATAAATTTGGATGACACAAACAAATAAAGTTCATTCTTTTTATTATCTACATGAGGTTAGTTTCCAAAATATAGAGTTGCACAAACACTTTTAAGCAAGCACTTTTACTAGTCTAGACTTTTTAATGCCCATTTCATAACAAACTAATACCCACCAAATATGTTTTTATAATTGATGCTGGAAAAATATTTTACAAACCATATGGATGATGAAATACACATGTTTTTTCATTGGATGGCATATGCAATTTTTTTCTTTTTCTTGCCCTAAACAAACATATAAAACACATATGAAGGTCATAAACAATTCCAAAACTATTTGTATGTGTTTGAAAATAATGGATGAATTTGTTTGTTTACTACTTTTGACTTGTCATCTTCATTGTATTGAACAAAATTACATAAGTAAAATGTTTTTATTACCTTTACATTGTCAAGGGACACATAACAAATGTATGAGGAAATCATGTGAAATAAAAATTAAAAAATCCTCGATTTATTCTTGGCAAGGAAAAAATTTAAATTTACTAGTTTAAATGAAACAACTGTATTTATTTCAAACTATAATTTAATTAGAATTTTTAAATTTTAAATTTTCTATTGGAAGTAAAATAACACAAACTAAATAAATTTATAACATAACTAGAAGGTTGCAATCAAGGTGTTTTTTTTTCAATTTCATGAAATAGGTGGACTAACAATCGTACACAATAAGAGTTATCCAAATTTGGCTACAAGTCAAAGAGAAAAATAGATTTTCTGAAAAAAAACCTAACTATGTATTAGTTACATGAAAGAATCTATAGTCTAAAATGGCAATTTCAACTTTTTTTTCTTTTTTTTCAAATATGTTGAATTAGAGAGATTTTTTTGTCATATCTCTTCTTTGTGGTTGCCAAGTGGTGAAAATTTTCCCCAAAAATAATGTTGGTTATAATAAAGTTTACATTTAAATACTATTGTGCCCAAAATTCAAAAGCTTGAAAAACAAATTGTCGGGGTCTAAAGGGTACCAATGATGGGTTCAAACCAATGTTTTCCAATTCCAAGTTTCTATAACTTTTTTAATGCATATGTTAGGAATTCTTAGCTATTACAAATAGGAAACCACCCATATAAGAATCATCAACCTTTTTTCACACCAATTATCAATATTATTAAAATAAAATCAACTTTTAAGGTTAACCCAATAGCTTAAAAAGTTCTTTATCACTCCACCTTTGTCATGTTTTATTTTCAAGATAACCTTTGTAATACTAAAACTAATAAACATTCAGTTCAAAACAATAATGCTTGCTTTGAATTTTCATTTTGAATTGTATGTATTGTGTATTTATAGTATTTATAGTATTTGGTTGATGGTTATGAATAACAATAGATGTGAACAACTATATGGTACTACACAACAAATTAAATTTCATCATCATATGTGAAGAGCTTCAACAAACTCTCATGTACATTTATAATTCATTTTAGATGTAAAAATAAATACCTAATTTAAAATGTTGAGATAAGCACCTGTTATGTAATTTAGGATGTTAGTTTTAGAAATAATTAATAAAGCAAGGACGAAGATATTGAAAATGATCAAACTATTATTGTTAGTTTAAAAGGGCATGGTTGGAAAAGGAAATGCCCAAGGGAAGGGTCAAGTGATGGAAGGAAAAGGAAGGAAGGGTGTTTCAACTTTTCAACTTTCAAGACCAAAATAAATATGTTAAATTCTTTTGCAACTCCATCAATTAGCAAGATATTCCATACAAATAGAAGAAGAAAAACCATGTAAATAAAAATCAAGGATGGAAACCCATCCATAAAAATACAAGGGAAATGAAACACAAATAAACACAACCCAAAGAAAAACCAAAAGCAAACAATCAACAAAAATCAAGTAAAAACCCTATGTAAAGAGGACTCATGGCTACAAAATGACAAGCAACAACAACAAAGAAGACCTAAAATGAAAGAATAGTCATTTGCCACAAATTGTCTAATGATGGAAGTGCACTAATTATGATGTGTGGAAAAGATGAATAACCCCCAACCAAATGTTGTTAGCCCACTAAAGAATTGTTATGGCTTACACACATTATAAGGCTATGGACATGCATTGTTAATAGTAAAAAACAAGCATTGAGGGGATTAATGAAGATTGTTGATGGCGTGCAATAGTGGATTGTGCACAAGTGATCAAAAACAAAAATGAAAACACCCATACGTCTCAATAGCAAGGGGAATGAAGTCATTGCATGGTGCTCGTTCAGCGTATAATCATGTCTTTTCCTAACTAACCATCATCACATCATGTGATGTTATTGTCAATGTTCACTGTAACATATTTGTGCAAGTTGAATCAATAATGACGATGTCCATCAAGGTCCGAAAGTTATCTCTAGTGATAATTATATCCGTGTTCCACTCTCCAAAATAATAGTTACGATAGTATTTCAAAATGCATCATGGGTTATTGTATGTTCACTCTTGACAGGGCACTAAAACAAATGGGTACCTTGATCATCAATGGTATGACCACATTAACATTGTGAAAGATGGGCTACTGTAGGATGTGGCAAGCCAAGACGAATATGTAGTGTTATAAGGAAATGGGCTAAAGATAAATGAAATGCAAATGTGGTAGGATGAATCAATAACCACATGCCTGCCCTTACACATGCACAAGAGTAGAGACATGCTTACTTAAAATCTAAAGGAACATTTACTAAAAGCAAAGCAAATTCTTGCTTGTGTAGATGACTTGCCAAAGAAGCCTACAATTGGGAATAAGACTGAAACACTAGGATTTCAAAAGGTGGAGCCTAAGAGCAAACAACTTGGGGTAACAAGGTTCAGGTCTTTTGTAGTGTTATTTGGAACAGGGAAATGTCAGTCTCAACATGTGTTACTACATCCAAGAGAATAGGGTGATCATCATGCGGGAAACGAATGACAAGTGCAAAAAAGATCAATGCCTAACATCCCAAAAATGCAAAAGCAACAATCCGAACTTTAGAAGGGAGGCCAAACTTGTTTGAAAAAGTAAAAAGAGTGACCTGACAACAAGCTAAATGACCAATAAAACCACCAAAAACCCCTACATCAAGTAACTTCTCCAACGTAATTATGGAACAAATATTGAATTTAATATAATACTGCAAAATACTTGGAAATGTAAACATTATATGGAGCAAATAGCCAAAGTGTTGGGGCATAATACAACAAGAACATCACAAAAGTTGCCTAAAGATCTACAAGCATAGGGAGACTAAATATCGTCCCAAAATCTTCATGGAAAACCTTAGCCACAAACAACTCAACGAATGATTTGGATCTCACCGGTGCGCCCAAAAAATGAAAACTCAGGTTAGGAATTAAAAAAACCAGGAAGAAGTTTTATAAAGTGGTCCAATCCCTGTGGAAACCAAATTAAACATTTTTCTAGTTGCACTAAAAGCATTAATGATGAAAATTGTTGTAGAAAAAAATAGGAACCACATATGATAAGACCTACTATATGTGTATCATCCACCAACATATGGAAAACACAAGTAGGGTGGGTTGTTATTGTAAGGTGATGATTGTAAAAGTGAGTTAGAGCAAACAATGCTCCTCCCAATGGGTTGCCTTGTTATGTACCTGACTCCAATGAAATGACTATGAAATACCCATGTCAAAAAGACTGAAAAAAATACAGTGGGGATGGGTGTGCATAACATTGTTGAACAAATGGGAAAAACTAATCTAGAAAATTAAGTGAAGATCATAACTTTTGAAAATTGGTTAACCATGACACTAAATTAAAGGCATTACAAACATCCACATGTAGCACCACTCAATATGGGTGCAAATTTTATATTGTTCGAATGCCATGAACCATTATCTCACACCCACCACCAATTGTTACACCAAATCAATGAGGATTAAAATGATCTGCAAAAATAACCCTAAATTAAATAGCTAATGTGAGGGCAACTAGGTGATAGGTCACCTCCCCAATCGTGATGGGATGTATGCCTCAAAATTACTTTTCCAACACTAAAAGTTGAGATGCAAAAAAACAAACGTCATACTAAAGGTGGAACGTGACCTTGAGCAATGTGCCCACATATTTTTAAAAAAAGGTTGAAGCCACTCACATAATCATTTGGGACAAAAAAATCTTGTGAAGCTCATACACCATACTTGAAAGGTCATTGAAAGAAAGACATGGTAAACGAGCAAGGCAAATATAAATGCCTTTCAATCTAAAGTAACCACTATCTCTGGATGGAAATCATCAACAAAATGGGGGAGATCAACCTTAGTAAGTGGTTGGACAAGGTGGAGGATTATTGTGGTCTTGTTTAATGGGGCTACAAGTGTGTTCAAAGTTAGTGCATGTATTGATCAAATGTACTCCTCTACATGAGCAAGGGTGCATGTGTGGTGTAATTGTGTTAATGGATGTGGGGTAGGATTTGGAATTAATTCCAAACATTTGCGAAAAACTAAAGTGGGTGTTCTAATTGTACTTATGTGTTCCTCATGTGATGTCTCCCCTCATGTGATGTTTCCCAATCACCACCCATGTATTGCCACAAGCAAACACAAATATCTTGGTGGCCTTTCTCACCACCCCATGGAGGAAAGGATAAACACCAAGAAGGGAATAACAAAAAAAATGCCAAGTTGCAATATTGGAAGGATCAAATGCTAATTGAATTAAAAGGATATGCAATACATGTTGAACATTAATTTGGAAGGCATATGGAATATGATGGTATGAATGACAATGAAGTAAACCCAAATGGAGAGCGTCAATGATGTCTATGGATGTAATCCATGTCCATGCTGAAAAGGGAGGAGAACATGGTAAACTTGAGGGCAACACCACCCTTAAAACAAATGACTACCTATGAATGGTGCATGAAAGTTAGTGTTGTGCTAACCCCCCGACACTACCCCCCCCCCCCCCCCCCGCCACTTCAATTATTTCACAAATGGTAATAAACACACCAGCCGACACAACAAAAGAAAAAAACAAACAAATAAAACAACCA
>Ga0116231_10013020_pt1 | contig 11884 bp, 10 predicted proteins | sample S1TSphgellanicum_2_FD_89695 | JGI IMG/M metagenome (GOLD analysis project Ga0116231, IMG submission 89695) | Host-associated microbial communities from peat moss isolated from Minnesota, USA - S1T2_Fd - Sphagnum magellanicum MG | ecosystem: Host-associated > Plants > Peat moss > Unclassified...
AGCCGTTCGACCCACTCCGGCAACATCGTCTATTGCGATGGCGGATTGTGCAACCGCCTCAACGCCTTGATCTATGCGCTCGCACTTCGCAACCGCTTCGGGCACGAATGGTCGCTGTCCTGGCCGAGCAACAACTGGTGTAGCGCCAAATTTGGCGCCTTGTTCAGCGTCGACATGCCGGTCCTCACGGATTCGTTGCAGCATTACACCCATCTCCAGGACGAGTACCTGTTCCTGGTCCACGAAGTGCAAACGGGCCTGCGGGCGGACCGGGTCGTTCGCCACCAGTCGCTCACCACGATGGATGCGTATGGCGCCTATCTAAACGCGGGCAAACCCGTTTTCTACTATCACAATCTCTTCCCACACCCTTTGGATACCGCATCGATCAGAGCGGCACTCCGGCACCTGCGGGTCAACCCGGTCATCTTGGACCGCGCGAGGGTCTTTTGCCTGACGAATGCCATCGACCGCAGGGTCAAGGGATTACACATCCGGAAAACGGATTTCGGCCGCGCCGTCGACGACTCGCGGCTTTTCGACGCCGTCGCCGTGGCTTCAGACCGGTTTTTCGTCTGCTCGGACGATCGGGAGGTCAACGAGCGCTTCGGTGCACTGGCCAACTGCTGCGTGTTGGAAAAGTCGCATTTCCCCGAGAAATTGCTCGCTGGGAGCGATTGGAACGCCTCGATCACGGACAGCGACGGTCGGCGTTTCCCCTACAATATCACCCGGTCGGAGGCGTCGGTCGTGGAAGGGCTCGTGGACTTGCTGATCCTATCGGCCACGACCGTGCTGGCGACATCGCCGTCCACCTTCGTCAACATGGCGCGCCTGTTCCACGACACCGAGTACTTGGGCGCGGCCTAGCTGCCGAAAGCATTGAGCGTCAGATCCGGCCGATCCGTCATGTTGCAGAAGTCGTCGGGCACGACGTAGCCACCGTGCCCCAGGGAGCCGACACGCAGCTTGGCGAACGTCGACTTGCGCGGGCGGATCATCTGGATGAAGGCCATGATTCCTGCTTCCCCCGACATCAGCTCTCCTTCGTCTCGAGTTCAGGACCGCGGTTCGCCGGGCCGCCGAGCCAGAGCAGCACGACGCTGCTCGGAATCGGCGCACCGGAGCGAAGGTCACCGCCGTGATACACCTCGAGACTCCCCCTGCGGTCGACGTTGGCATGCAGGCGCTCGAGTTGATCGAGGCTCAAACCGCTGCCGAACTGAATCAGCAATTGGCCGTCCGCCGACAGCATGGGCAGAAACTTCGCGCAGGCGTTGGCATGGCAGGACGCCGGCACGCCGAGCACGATGATCCGTCCGAACCGGCCGCGATGGGCGGGATCGTCGAACGGCTCGGCCGCCGACAGATCGGCCGCCGGCACCAGGGACGTCATGACCGGCGGCGCCTTGACGAAGCGGAAGTAGTAATAGAACGCGGAGCTGGCCGCCGTGAGTTCCTCCGCATCGACCGAAAAGGGTTCCGTCGAGACGATGCCGAGAACGACGATCGGCCGCTCGGCGCTGCTGTCGCGGTTCAACATCGTCTGAATCGGGGCCGCGACCGCACGGCGCGGCGCCACGACCGACGACAGGCTCGAGCCCGTCCGCAGACAGGCGTAGTGGAACAAGGCAACGCTGCGCTGGTAGCGGGCGGCATTGTCGCCGGCACGCAGGAAATGCGAGCGCGGACTCTTCTTGGCCAGCGGGTCTCTGCGGTGCTGCCAGGCATACAGATCCGCGTCGAAATTGGCGAGCACCCGGTGCGGCTGGGACACCAGCACGGGCCATGCGATCAGATCGTTGTCGCGCTTGTCGCCCGGGAAGTAATCGATCGGGCACTCGGCTTCATTGGCGCAAATATCGAGCGAGAGTTGATCCCGCTTCGAGAACAGAAGGATCTGTTCCCACCATATCTGCCCGAAACGCCGCACGCGCGGATCATGATGCTTGCGCAACAGGACCGTACCGGCGGTGAGACGCAGCATCGGCGCCTGCGGACGCCGCTCGGCATAGAAGGCGAATTGCTCGGCGACGAGGTCGGGCGAATCCAGGCCCTCGCGCACGACGACGTCGCCCTCGAAAATCGGATTCGAACGCCACGGGTGGCGGAACGCACGAAAGGCATCGGACGGCAGATCCCGGGTGTCGGGCAGTCGCTTGAACACCACGGTATTGTCGATGTAGAGACTGTAATCATAGTCGCCGAGGAACCTGTCGGGCTGCGTCTTGGGCAGCCGCGATGCCTTTTCGTGCGGCAGCAGACAGGGATCGAAGGGACGCATCTGCCAGACCGGGGATTTAAGATCCGGATTGTCCGTGAAGCAGAAGAAATCGAGGTTCAAGTCGCTCGTCGCGGTGGATCCGATGAAGTGCAGGGGATTGTTGAGCGCTTCCTTGTCGCCGACCAGCACGGTGTACACGGCGACGCGCAACCGCGTGTCCGGCGACGACGCGTTGACGCTCGTGTCCATCACCTCGGGAACCATCGGCCGCTGCGGCGGGAGAGCCTCATGCAGCACTCCGAGCAAGAGACGTGCCAAACGCCGGGCACGCGGACTCGGGCAACGCGAGTCACCACCGACCCGCTGCGGCGGACAGTCACGACCGCGGGCCGGCAGCGCGCAGCCGTGTCACGGCAAACCGCTGCCGCCTCCACCTCGCGTCGTTTCGAAAGTTCGCGGTTTCTTGCCGGCGCACCAACGCCGCCACATCTGCCGGCAGGCGGATTCTAGGTGTGCCGCGAACACCTCGGGCCGGCCGAACGGCGATTCGCGCACGCGTTCGCGCAGCCCGGCACGCAGTTCGCCGAGCTCGGCGGGATGAGCGGCCCAGTGGATGCCCCGGCGCACGAAATCGGCCGCATCGACCGCGACGAAATCATCGAGACCCACGGCGCCGAGAATGCCGGCACCGGCCCGGGCAGGGGGCGTGGGTCCCGCCAGCGTCAGCGTCGGCACGCCCATCCACAACGCGTCCATCGTCGTCGTGCCGCCGGCATAAGGCTGGGTATCCAAGGCGATATCGACCTCTGCATGCAGCGCGAAATACGCACCTAAGTCCGTGCGCCCGGCCAGGGTCAACCGATGCTCGGCCACGCCGCGCGCACCGAAACGGCGGACGAGTTTGGCTCTCGACTGTGCGGAGTCGATGCCGACGAGCAGCAGGACGGCGGTGGGCACTTGGCGCAGCAGCTCGCACCACAGATCCAGGGTGGCTTCGGTGATCTTGGCAACCCGATGGAAACTGCCGAAGGTCACGCGACCCGACGCGAGCATCGGCAGAGCGCCGACGGCCGGTGCCGAGTCGGGCGCCGCGTACGCCCAGCGCACCGGCAGATAGACGAGCTGTTCGGTGAACGCGTGCTCGAACGCCCCGGGCGGGAGCCAACGGGCATCGGCGATGTAGTAATCGACGGACCTCATGCCGGTCGTGCCGGGATAGCCCAACCAGCTCGCCTGAACGGGCGCGGGTCGGCGCGCGAACACCGCGAGCCGATTCAACGCGGTGTGGCCCGCGAGATCGATCAGCACGTCGATTCGATCCGCCGCGATGCGCGCGGCGAGTGCATCGTCGGGCACGTCGCCGATGCTGTGCCACCCTTTGCAGCACGAGCGCAACGCCCGAGTCGTCGCATCCTCGGTCGGAAAATGGTAGTAGGCATGCAGCTCGAGTGTGTCCCCGCCGCTCAAGCAGCGTGCGATGGGCAGCAAGAACCGGCCGACCGGGTGCTCGCGCAAGTCCGCCGAGATCAACCCGACGCGCAGCGGCCGCTCCGGGTCGGCCGACCGAGCGGTCTGGGGCCGCAGCGTCCGGGCGCTGTCGAGGCGCCGTCCCACGCGGCGATGATCGGCGCTCCAGGACGCGAGCGTGGCGCCGGCGTCGTGGCTCGCGATGAACAAGTAATACGAACAACAGTGCGCATGATCGGCGGTCAAGGGTCCGCTCTGGCAGGCGACGGCCTTGCGCAGCACGGCCTGCGCCTGGTCGTAGTCCCCGGACAGTTCGTGGAACATTCCCAAACGATAGAGCGCACCCGGCGCGCTGGGATCGATCGCCACGGCTCGCGACAGGGGCCCCTGTGCCTCGTCAAACCGCTCCAACGCCGAGAGCGCGCTGCCGAGATTGCTGTGCGCCTCCGCGTCGTTCGGGAGGAGGCTCGCCGCCCGGCGCATGGCCTCGAGCGCGGCGGGGGTCCGTGCCTGCATCCACGCGAGGGCACCCCAGATCTTCCAGCCGATGCCTTGCTCAGGGAAACGCCGAGTCAAGTCTTCGGCGAGCGCACGTGCCTCGTCGAGCTGGTGACGCGACAGCAAGGACAGCAGAGCCGCCTCCTCGCGCACAAACGATGTCAGGCGATCGCCCGGAGGAGTCGGATTGATCGGGAGCAGCGTCATTCTCACACGAGGTCGCAAGCCCAAGGGCAGGAGTCTAACGCACGCGTGCTTGCGCGTACTCCCCGTCGTGCTTGTCCTTTTCGACCGCTGCGCTAGACTGCGAGGCAACCCTTGCCACGGCCCGAATGCGCACACACCGAGAGTCGCCGTGACGACGATGGACGAGACCTGCGTACGCGCGATGCGGTTGCAACTCGCCGGGGATACGAGGACCGCGGAGCAGCTCTACCGCGGCATCCTGGAACTCGCGCCGGAGCACGCGGCGGCGAATCATTGCCTCGGCATGCTGATGGTCCAACGGCGCGAACCCGCACGGGCGGTCGCGCATCTGCTGGCGGCGATTCAGGCCGCGCCGGACATCGCGGATTACTGGCTCGGACTGCTCGAGGCCTTGCTGCAGGCCGGGGAACTCGACCAGGCGGACGACACCCTGACGCTCGCCCGCGCTCACGGTTTGTCGGGGGCGGCCGTCGAAGAATTCAGCGCACGCCTGAACCCGCGGCTTCGAGCCCAGCAGGAGCTTGAGCTCATGGCCCACGTGGCCGCGCGGCGTCTCGATGCGGCGATGGCATCTGCGCTGCACATGACCCAGCGGTTTCCGGAGCACGGCGTCGCATGGAAGGTGGCGGGAGTACTGGCCTTCGGCGAGCAGCGGCATGAGGAGGCGCTGCGCGCGCTCGACACCGCGGCGCGTTTGCTGCCCGGCGATTCCGAGGTGTTGCTGAATCTCGGTACCGCCTTGCTCAAGCTGAACCGGTTTGCCGAGGCCGAAGAATGGCTGCGGCGCGCCCTTGCCCTCGATCCCGGCCTCGCCGCCGCCCATTATCGTCTCGGCTCGGTGTACGGCTTTCAGGCGCGCATGGCGGAGGCCCTGGCCAGCACGCGCGCGGGCTTGGCGCGCGCGCGCATCCCACCCACCCAGGAGGACCAGGACAGTCATTCGAACCTCGTGAATTTGCTGAGCTACGATCCATGCGTCGACGCCGAGACGCTCTACGCCGAACAGTGCCGCTTCGGCGCGAGCGTGGAAACACCGCTGCGCGGCGCCGCGTTACCGCATCGACACGATCCGGATCCGGACCGCGCGTTGCGCGTCGGCTTCGTGTCGGGCGACCTGCGCAACCATTCGGTCGCCTTGTTTCTCGAGCCGGTGTTGAAGTGCCTGGCCGGCAATCCGCGCTGGCGACTCTACGCCTATTCGTCGAATGCCCTCGAAGATGAGGTCACGCAACGGCTGCGGGGATATTGCGCGGGTTGGACGGCCGCGCATGAGCTCTCCGATGAGCGTCTCGCCGCCGCGATCGTTGCCGACCGGATCGACATTTTGATCGATCTCGCCGGTCACACGCCGCTGAATCGGCTCACCTTGCTCGCGCACCGGCCCGCGCCCGTCCAGGCGAGCTGGCTCGGCTATCCGGGCAGCACCGGTATGCGGTCGGTCGACTACTATGTCGCCGATGCGCACTGGCTTGCGCCCGAGCATTTCGCCCGCTACTTCAGTGAACGGCTCGTGCTGTTGCCGGATCGTTGGGCCTACGAGGGCGATGCCTCGGCGCCGCCCGTGAATGAGTTGCCCGCGCTCGCCTCGAGCGGTCTTCAGTTCGCGAGCTTCCATCGCATGAACAAGTTGAACACCTCGACGCTCGCGCTGTGGTCGCGGGTGCTCGGCGCGCTGCCGGACAGCCGGCTGCTGATCGCCGACATCTTCTACGACGGACAACAGGCGGCGCTCGAGCGGGAATTCGCCGCTCACGGTGTCGGCGCCGATCGCCTGCGCTTTCGACCCCGCTGCGCCTTCGCGGAGTATCTGCGCTGTCACCACGAGGTCGACCTCGCGCTCGACGCCCATCCCTATGCCGGCGGCACGACCACGATTCACTCGCTCTGGATGGGCGTGCCCACCTTGACCCTGACGGGCAGCACGTCGATGTCCCGGGCCGGTCGCGGGATCCTGGGTAAACTCGACCTCGACGCGTTCTGCGCGGACGACGCCGACGCCTTCGTCGCGAAAGCCGTGCAGTGGAACCGCGATCGCGCGCGGCTCGCGCAGATCCGCGCCGGCCTGCGCGAGCGCTTTCGCCGCTCGCCGGGCGGCCAACCGGAGCTGATCGCGTCCCACCTGGAGGCGGCATGGCGCCACATGTGGCGGCGGTGGTGCGGCGGTCTCGGCCCCGAATCCTTCCGCACGACCGACCTGATCGGGTGACGGTCCGGCGCTCGAGAAGCCTACTTCCGCGCCTGCCGGTGCAGCCGCGTCACGAGTTCCGCCTCAGCGCCGCAGAGCCCGAACTTCTCGGCCTGTCGCACGGCATCGCCGCCGCGCCGGGCGTAGTCGATGGCTTCGTCGAGGGCGCGGGACCCACCGCGCAGCTCGACGAGGCGCACCCGGTCGCCGAAGCTCTCGACGTTGCTTTCCAGCGTGTTCAAGCGCTGGCCGTATCGGTGGCAGACGCCCGCGGTGAACTCCAGCTCGCGACGCATCGCGGCCAGGGCGCTTTCCGCGGTGTCGAGCCGGCGGCGCAGCCGGCGCGCCGCCGCGATCGCATAGGCTGCCGAGAGCGCGGCGAGCCCGACGGTGCCGAGCGCGACAAGCGCCCCGGCGTACTCTGGATCCCAATTGAGCGGTCCCATCAAACGTACTCGTCGATCAGAGACTTCGGTTGGCGCTCCGCTCCACCGGCATCGGCGGCCGGCTCCGCGGCTTTGGGCGGCGGCTTGCCGGGTTTCGCCTCCTTGGACGCGGGCCCCTGTCGCGACTCGCGCTTGTCGCCCATCGGCAGGGCTGGAAAGAGGCCGGAGTTGCTCAAACGGTCTACTTCGCTCATTCGGACTTCCCCTGTGTTTTAATGAATACGGACTTCTCTAGCTCATCGGCAGGCGCCCGGACCGTGACGCTCGCGTCGGCGCCGGGCGCGGCGGCCGCCGTGGCGGCTGCAGAGGCAGCGGCAGAACCCAAAGTCTGCAAGGCGACGTCGCGTGCCCGAGCGGTCACGGCGTCGTTCGGTGTGGTCTCCTCCAGGATCAGGATCGAGACGCGGCGGTTCGCGTTGCGCCCCGCGACGGAATCGTTCGGCTGTATCGGATGGTACTCGCCGAAGCCCACGATCTCGAGACGCATCGGATCGATCCCCTCCTTCATGAATTGATGCACGACGCTGGCGGCTCGGGCCGCGGACAGCTCCCAGTTCGAGGGGAACGCCGCGGTGCGAATCGGCCGGTCGTCGGTGTGGCCCTCCACCCGGATCGGATTGGGAAAGGGCTTGAGCACGTCGGCGAGCTTGTCGAGCACCGGCTGCGCCTCGGGCGAGAACTCTCCCGAGCCGCTCGGAAACAGGATGTCGGTGTTGATCTCCACCTCGAGCCAGAGATGCTCGCGCTTGACCGTGACCTTCTGTGCGTCGATGAGACCGCGCATCGCGTCCTCGACCGCGTGTTGCATGCGCACGAGGACGCCGGCGCCGCCCTGATCCGCGCCGTCCTTGCCATCCTCGCCAAGCTTGCCGTCCTTGCCGTCCTTGCCGGACGCGGGCGGAGCGGCCTGCGCCGCGGTGCCGTCGTGTGGTTTTTCCGGCGTCTGACCCTTCATCTTGAGCAGCACGGTCGGCGTCACGCCGATCAGCGGCTTGTCGCCGCCCTTGCCGGTCTCCTTATCGCCGATGTTGATCGGCCTGACGCTCCTCGGAGCGCCGCGGAAGGCCGCGATCATCGAATCGGACAACACGCGGAACTTGCCCTCGTTGACCGAGGACATCGCATACATGACCGTGAACAGCGCGAACAGCAAGGTCACGAGATCCCCATACGGAATGGCCCAGGCCTCCGCATTGACGTGCTCCTCGTGTTTCTTCTTGCGTGCCATGACTCCGCGTGCCTCGTGTATCAGTCCGTGTAGCGGAAAGCGTGGTCAGTGATGGAAATAGCCCTTCAGCTTGGTCTCGATGTTGCGCGGGTTCTCGCCCTGCGCGATCGCGATGATGCCCTCGATGACCATGGTGCGAAGCTGCATCTGATCGTGGATGACCGACTTCAGTTTGTTGCTCATCGGCAGGAACAACAGGTTCGCGAAGGCGATGCCGTAGATCGTGGCGACGAAGGCCGCGGCGATGCCGTGACCCAATTTGGACGGGTCGGCGAGGTTCTGCATGACCGCCATGAGACCCATGACCGCGCCGATGATGCCGAGCGTCGGGGAGTAGATTCCCATGGCCTCGAACACCTTCGCCGCCTGGTTGTCGAAATGCTCCATCGCGTCGAGTTCGATCTCCATGCCGGAGCGGATCGCGTCGGGCTCGCCGCCGTCGACGAGCGACTGCAGCCCCTTCTTCAGAAAATCGTCCTTCTCCTGCTCGACGGCCGACTCGAGACCGAGCAGCCCCTGCTTGCGGGCGATGTTGCTCCACTCGACGATCTTCTCGATCACCACGTTCGGGTTGCTGACGGGCGGTTTGAATACCCACACCACGATCTTCCAGGCGCGCAGGAACGTGGGCAGCGGCGTCTGCACGAGGCTCGCCGCAAACGTTCCCATCACGACGATGACGAAGGCGGCGCTGCCGACCAGGGCCCCCGCGCTGCTGCCCTTCAGGATCGCTCCGCCAATGATCGCTATCAGCGCCAGCACGATCCCGATGATGCTCAAAATGTCCATGGAATCAGTCTGGCGTCAACCATTCCGCCATACGGGCGCGCAGCCGCACCAGTGCTTGTCCGTGGATTTGACACACCCTCGACTCCGAGACCTCGAGCACCTCGCCGATTTCACGCAGGTTCATGTCCTCGTCGTAATAGAGCGAGAGCACGAGCTTTTCCCGTTCGGGCAGATGGCCGATGGCACCCGCGAGCGCGTCGCGAAAACCCGTATCTTGGATGTGGTCGAGAGGGCCGGGCCGTTCGTCGCGCGCGTGGTCGGAGGGGCTCGATTCGTCGTCGCTCGACCCCATTTGATCGAAGCTGAAGAGGCGGCAGCTCGCCGCGTCCTGTACGAGCTTGTGGTACTCCTCCATGGAGACGCCGAGGGCGCCGGCGACGTCGGCGGGACTCGCGTCATGCCCCTTCTCGTTCTCGATCCTGCGCACGACGTCGGCCATCTCGCGCATGTTTCGATGCACCGAGCGCGGCGTCCAATCGGATTTGCGCACTTCGTCGAGCATGGCGCCGCGGATGCGGATACCCGCATAGGTCTCGAAGTTCGCTCCCTTGGTCGCGGAATAATGCTTGGCCGCATCGAGCAGCCCCAGCATGCCCGCCTGGATCAGGTCGTCGACTTCCACGTTCGGCGGCATTCGGCTCACGAGATGATAGGCGATGCGTTTGACCAAATCGGCATGTTTTAGGACCAAATCTTGTTGCGGCACCTGGTCGACCGGGACGTCCTCGTCCGCGTGCGGCTTGGCGCTGCGTTTCTGCGTATTTGCGTACTGTGTACTTGCTCTCATTGCAATACCGTAGAAGGCCCGGTCTGAGCCCCCACCATTCGTTCCACGAAGAACTCCAGGTGACCTCGTGCGCCTTGGGGCACGGACCACTTATCGGCCCTCTGCGCGAGATTCTTGAGTGCCACGGATGAAATTGATTGGGGGTAGGCCTCGACGACCACGCTCTGCCGCTGCACGGCGCGCCGTAGGTAGTCGTCGAACGGCACGGATCCCGCAAACTCGAGCGTGACATCGAGAAATCGGTCACAGACGCGCTTGATTTTCTCGAATAGGCGCGGCCCCTCGTCGGTCCGCCGGGTCTGGCTCGCGAGGATTTGGAAGCGGCGCACCCCATGCTCGCGGCTCATCACCTTGATCAGCGCGTAGGCGTCCGTGATCGACGCCGGCTCGTCGCAGACCACCACCAGCACGTGGTGGGCGGCCTGAGTGAAGGTGACCACGCTGTCGTGCAGCCCGGCGGCGGTATCCACGACCAGCACGTCGACGCGATGGTAGAGATCGCTGAAGGCGCGAATCAAGCCGGCGTGCTCGGTCTGGGACAGGTTCGCCATGCGCTTGATGCCGGACGCCGCGGGCACGACTTGGACGCCGCGGGGCCCCGTGACGATCGCGTCCTCGAGGCTGCATTCGCCGCTGAGCACGTGGCCGAGATGAAACCGCGTGTGCAGGCCGAGCAGCACGTCCACGTTGGCGAGCCCCAAGTCGGCGTCGACCAGCATCACGTCGCGCCCCTGGGCCGCGATGGCCACCGCCAGATTGGCCGACACGGTGGTCTTGCCGACGCCGCCCTTGCCGCCGGTCACGGCGAGGACCTTGACGGGACGGGACGCATTGAGTCGCCGCAGCTCGGCCACGCGGGCCGGCGGCAGCTTGATGCTAGTGGTGGACATGGGCTTCCCCCGACGTGCGGATCCGGGCGGCGACGTCGCGCGCCCGTGGTTTGGATTGCTTGAGCGTCAGCGCGGCCTTGACGAGCCAGACGCGCCGCCGATGCGCGGCGTGCATGTCCTCGGGCACCCGCTGGCCGTTGCACAGATACGCGATGGGCAACCGGTGGCGCAGCACCGTGGAGAGCACTGCGCCGAGACTGGCGGCCTCGTCGATCTTGGTCAGGACGCAGGCGGCCGGCGACAGCGGCGCGAAGGCCGCGAGAATCCCGTCGAGCGCATGCGCCTCGCAGTGTGAGGGCAGCGCGAGCACGACGCGGGCACGGCCGGCGCCGCGCCGCAAGGCATCCAACTGCTGCCCGAGCCGTGCGTCGCGCGGCCCGACACCGGCGGTGTCCACGAGCACCAATTTCTTGCGGGCGAGCCGGCCGAGCACGCGGCCGAGTTCCGCGCCATCGTTCGCGGCGTGCAGCGGCGCGCCGAGAATTTTCGCGAAGGTCGCGAGTTGCTCGCGCGCACCGATGCGGTAGCCATCGGTGCTCACGAGCGCGAGATCGTCGCTGCCGTAGCGCAGGGTCCAGCGGGCGGCGAGTTTGGCGATCGTCGTGGTCTTGCCGGCGCCCGTCGGTCCGACGACGACGAGGATGCCGGCGTGCAGGGACTCGAGCTCGGTGACCATGGGCAGACACTTCACGAGCAAAGCGGCTGGAACGTGGTCGGTGGACAGGGTGCGCAGATCCTCGGGGATGCGTTCGGTCAGCTGTTTGGCGACGTCGGGCGCGATGTCGAGCCGCGTCAGTGCCGTGAACGCGCGCGCCCGCACCGGGTCGCGCTGGCGCTGATCGCGCCAGGACATGTCGGCGAGTTCCCGCTCGAGCAGCTGGCGCATGTCCGACAATTCGCGGCGCATCTCGCGATAATCGGGATCGCTAGTCGGCGATGCCGGGACCGACTTGCGCGACGTCGCGGGGGCGGGAGCCGGAGCCGGCGCCGGCGCCACGGCGGCGGCCGGAGCGGCGGGGGCCCGCGGCCGGACCGGCGTGGGGGCCGCAGCGGCGGGGGCCCGCGGCCGGACCGGCGGCGGCGCCGCGGGCGTGGCCGCGACAGGGGGTGGCGCGACGGGGGGTGGTGCGACGACGGCCGGCGCGGCCGGGGCCGGCGGCGGC
>Ga0116231_10013022_pt1 | contig 11882 bp, 8 predicted proteins | sample S1TSphgellanicum_2_FD_89695 | JGI IMG/M metagenome (GOLD analysis project Ga0116231, IMG submission 89695) | Host-associated microbial communities from peat moss isolated from Minnesota, USA - S1T2_Fd - Sphagnum magellanicum MG | ecosystem: Host-associated > Plants > Peat moss > Unclassified...
AATGTCCGGTGGGCGTCACGACCCAGGATCCGGCGCTGGAATTGCGCCTCGAGCCGGCGACCGGCGCCAAGCGGCTCAAGAACTACTTGCGAACGCTCAACATGGAACTGACCACCATTGCGCGCGCCTGCGGCAAGCAAGACGTGCATCATCTCGAACGAGAGGATCTCGTCGCGTTGACGGTGGAAGCCGCGGCAATGGCTGCCGTACCGCTCGCGGGGACCTCCTGGATTCCGGGTGGCGCCGTGCATGGCGACATCTGATATGCGTCGCACGAAACTCAAACCGGACAGGCTCGAGGCCGCCGCATGCGCTATTCAATATTTTCACTGATGCGCGAGGCGCTGTCGGGGCACCGCGGCTGGGGTCCGGCCTGGCGCGATGCTAACCCAAAGCCCGCATATGATGTGATCATCGTCGGCGGCGGCGGCCACGGTCTCGCCACGGCCCATTACCTGGCGAAAGTGCATGGGATCACCCGGGTGGCGGTGCTCGAGAAGGGCGCGATTGGTTCCGGCAATGTCGGACGCAACACGACCATCATCCGGTCGAACTATCTGCTGCCCGGCAACAATCCGTTCTACGAGCTGTCGATGCAGCTCTGGGAGGGGCTGGAGCAGGACCTCAACTACAACGCCATGGTCAGTCAACGCGGTGTGTTGAACCTCTATCATTCGGATGGCCAGCGGGATGCATATGCGCGCCGCGGTAACGCCATGCGAATGCACGGCGTCGATGCGGAATTACTCGACAAGGAGGCCGTGCAGCGCATGCTGCCGTTTCTCGACTTTGACGGTGCCCGCTTTCCCATTCAAGGCGGCCTGCTGCAGAGGCGCGGCGGCACGGTGCGTCACGACGCCGTGGCGTGGGGTTATGCGCGCGCAGCGAGCGAGCGGGGCGTGGATATCATTCAGAACTGCGAGGTCACCGGCTTTCAATACGATGGCGATCGCATCATTGGCGTCGACACGACTCGCGGCGCCATCCGCGCCAACAAAATCGGCCTCGCGGTCGCGGGCAGCAGCTCCAGAGTTGCGCGGCTTGCAGGCTTGCGGCTTCCCATCGAGAGTCATGTGCTGCAGGCCTTCGTGTCCGAGGCCATCAAGCCGTTGATTCCCGGTGTCATCACTTTCGGCGCCGGCCATTTCTATATCAGCCAGTCCGACAAGGGCGGATTGGTTTTCGGCGGCGACATCGATGGCTACAACTCCTATGCGCAACGCGGCAATCTGCCGACCGTCGAGGATGTGTGCGAAGGCGGCATGGCCTTGATACCCGCGCTCGGGCGAATCCGCATGCTGCGTTCCTGGGGAGGCATCATGGACATGTCGATGGACGGCTCACCCATCATCGACCATACGCCGCTGCCCGGCCTGTATCTGAACAGCGGCTGGTGCTACGGCGGTTTCAAGGCCACCCCGGCTTCGGGCTGGTGTTTCGCGCACTTGCTGGCATGTGATGAACCGCATGCAACCGCACGCGCGTTTCGTTTGGACCGCTTTGCCACCGGGCACCTGCTCGATGAAAAGGGTTCGGGCGCGCAACCGAATCTGCACTGAAGGGCGCTGACAGTGCGCATTCCCTGTCCGTTTTGCGGCGAGCGCGACCTGACCGAGTTCTCCTATCTCGGCGACGCAGGCTATGTGCGTCCCGCTGCGGACGGCGACGATGCGCTCGAACGCTTCGTCGAGACGGTTTATCTACGCGACAACCCGGCCGGCCTGCACACCGAGTTGTGGTACCACACAGCCGGATGCCGGACCTGGCTGCGTGTGACTCGCGATACGCGTACGCACGAGATCGCGTCCGCCGAATTCGCTCATCCCGCGGTGGGTCAGTGACCACCCAACTTCGCGTCAGGGGCGCGGCCAGCAGCGGCGCGGCCCGCATCGGCACGGCCGGCGACGGCGCGGCCCCCATCGGTGCGGCCCGCATCGATGTGCCCGGCAGGGGCGCGGCCTGCACTGGACTCGCCGGCATAAACGCGGTCGGCATCGACCGCGAGCGGCCGATCTCCTTTCGCTTCGACGGCAAGGCTTACCGCGGATTCGCGGGCGATACGCTGGCGTCCGCCTTACTGGCGTCCGGCGTGCGTTTGATGGGCCGCTCCTTCAAGTACCACCGGCCGCGCGGCGTTCTCACGGCCGGTTCGGAGGAGCCGAATGCGCTGGTAGAACTGCGCAGCGGTGCGCGTCGCGAACCGAATACGCGCGCCACCGTGGCCGAGTTGTACGAGGGATTGGAAGCACACAGTCAGAACCACTGGCCATCGCTCAAGGTCGACGTAGGCGCAATCAACTCTTGGCTGTCGCCGCTGTTCGTTGCCGGCTTTTACTACAAGACCTTCATGTGGCCGGCGCGCTTCTGGGAGCGGATCTACGAACCTGCGATCCGGCGCGCCGCAGGTCTCGGACGCGCGAGCACCCAAGCTGATCCGGACCGCTACGAGAAAGCGCATGCGTTTTGCGATGTGCTGGTGATTGGTGCAGGTCCCGCAGGGCTCAGCGCCGCGTCGAGCGCGGCACGAGCCGGCGCACGGGTCATACTCTGCGATGAGGATTTCCTCACCGGCGGACGCTTGAATTCCGATCGGCGCGAAATCGACGGCGTCAGCGGTGCGCAGTGGGCACGCCAGACAACCGCGGAGCTCGAATCGAACCCTGAAGTGCGGGTGATGCGGCGCACGACCGTCTTTGGTGTCTACGATTCGAATACCTATGGTGCGCTGGAACGTGTTGCGGATCATCTGGCCATACCGCCGCCGGGGCAGCCGCGGCAACGACTGTGGCGAATCGTGGCGCGGCAGACCGTGCTCGCCGCCGGTGCGCTGGAACGACCGATCGTATTCGGCGGCAATGACCGGCCCGGTGTCATGATGGCTGCGGCCGTTCGCACCTATCTGAATCGCTTCCACGTGAGCGCAGGCCGGCGCGTGGCGCTGTTCACGAGCACCGACGACGGCTGGAACACCGCGCTCGATCTTGCGGCCGCCGGCATCAGGATCAGCGCGCTCATCGATGCGCGCGCCGAGGTGGCGCCGGCATTGCAGGCCGCCTCGAACCGCCTCGATGCGCGGGTGCTGCTCGGAGCGCAGGTGGTCGCTACGCATGGTGGCCGCGCGCTCGACGCCGTCAGTGTTCGCGACCGGGCCGGTCGAACGACGAGGATCAAAGCGGATGTGCTCGCCATGTCGGGCGGCTTCAATCCGAACCTATCGTTGACCACGCACTTGGGTGGCCGGCCGCGCTGGTCCGACACCGCGAGCGCTTTCGTGCCCGGGGACTTGCCGCCCGCAGTGCGCGTGGTCGGCGCCGCTGCCGGGGATCTCACGCTGGCCGGTGCGCTTCGGGACGGTGCAGCAGCAGGCGCCGCCGCCGCCGAGGCGACCGGATTCCAGGCGTTCCAAGGGCAGCCACTGCGCACCGACGATGAGTTATGCGGCCACGCCCCGCTGTGGCGCGTCGCGCACTCCCGCGGCAAGGCATTCGTCGATTTTCAACATGACGTGACGGATGGCGACCTGGAACTCGGGGTGCGCGAGGGGTTCACGTCGGTCGAGCTCTTGAAGCGCTATACCACCCTCGGCATGGCCACGGATCAGGGCAAGACCTCCTCGCTCAACGGCCATGCCATTCTCGCAGCCCTCACGGACCGAAGCATCGCCGCGGTCGGGACCACCGTTGCAAGGCCCCCGTACACGCCCGTCGCGATCGGCGCCTTTGCGGGTCCACATCGCGGCAAGCACTTCAGGCCCACGCGCCTCACCGCCGGTCACGAGTGGGCTTCGCAGCAGGGTGCGACCTTCGTCGAAGCGGGCGCGTGGTTGCGTGCGCAGTGGTTTGCCGCAGCCGGCGAAAATGATTGGCGCGTGACGGTTGAGCGCGAGGTTACCGGCGTGCGTACCCGGGTGGGCGTGTGCGATGTATCGACCCTGGGAAAAATCGACGTACAGGGTGCGGATGCCGCAGTATTCCTCGACCGGGTCTACTGCAACGTCATGTCCACCCTGGTACCCGGCAAAGCACGCTATGGACTCATGCTGCGAGAAGACGGCATCGTGCTCGATGATGGCACCGCCGCGCGCCTCGCGGAGGATCATTTCGTCGTTTCGACCACCACGATCAATGCGCCGAAAGTGATGCAACATCTGGAACACGCGCGACAAGTGCTGTGGCCTGAACTCGATGTGCAATTAGTATCGGTCACCGAACAATGGGCGCAATTCGCCATCGCCGGCCCGCGTGCGCGGCGCTTGCTCGTGCGCCTGCTCGGAGACGCACTCGATGTTTCCGACGCCGCGTTTCCCTACATGGCGTGCAGGGAGTTCTCCTGGCGGAGTCTTACCGCGAGGCAGAGTCTTACCGCGAGGCTGTTTCGGATCTCATTCTCTGGAGAACTCGCCTACGAGCTTGCCGTTCCCGCCCGCTATGGCGACGCCACGGTTCGAGCCATCATGGCCTGCGGCGCCGAACTCGGTGTCGTGCCTTATGGTACGGAGGCGCTCGGCGTGATGCGCATCGAGAAAGGTCATGTGGCAGGCAACGAACTCAACGGCACGACCACGGCAGGCGACCTGGGGTTGGGCAAGATGCAGTCGGGCAAGAAGGACTACATCGGCCGAGTCCTTAAATGTAGGCCAGGACTCACCGACCCTTGCCGGCCTGTGCTCGTGGGATTGAAGCCCATCGACCCCAATGTTCGCATCCATTCGGGTGCCCACCTGCTCAATCTGAATGCGCCGCCCACCCTGGAGAACGATCAAGGCTTCATCTCGTCCGCCGTTTATTCGCCCACGCTGCAGCATTGGATTGCCTTGGGGTTTCTACGCGGCGGTGCATCGCGCTTAGGTGAACAGATCCGCGCCTACGATCCGCTGCGCGGCAGCGACGTCGAGGTGTTCGTGACCTCCCCGATATTCTACGATCCCAACGGCGTCCGCTTGAGAGCTGCCGACTAATGGGAAAGCGTCTCATGCAACAGTGCCTGAGGGGAGAGCAGCCGTGAACGCCGGTGCAGTGTCGCGAGCTTCCGTGAAAGCGGGCGCAGTGTCGTCAGCCATCCAGCACGTACATTTCGTGCCTGGCCGCGGCGCCTGTCTGTTCACGGTGCAACCGGGACTCGGTGCCGTGATCGTGGATCTCGAGGGCTTGCAGCCGGCCGTGCTGTTCGTGCCTAATGGCGAGACCGCCATTTTGAATTTAAGCGCATCCTCGCTGGCGGCCGCGACGCTGCCCGCATTCGCCGCGGAGTACTGCGACGTGGATGCGCAGACTTCATTGAGCGCGGCCTGTGCGGAGGGTTTCGATACAGCCCGCGGGTATCAGGTCTTCTCCGAAACCGGCGCACCGGGCCGCAGCGCCGCGATCGAGGTGAGTTCGCCGGTGCGCTGCCTGCTGATTGCGCCGGGCAAGAAAATGGAACCGCAGGATCAGTCGCCGGCCACCATGCTCAAAGTTACGCTGAGCGCCTCGAGCATCGAGCCGCCGCCCCCGCTGGCTCTCCCCAAGCTCGATATTCGGGTGGCTGCGGCAACGGCCAGCGCGTATCGCGTGGCTGCCGGCGACTATATACAGATCGTGGATATCGCGGGCAAACAGTGTTCCGACTTCATCGCCTTCGACGCGGCAGCGTTGGCGGCAGGGGAGGAGCGGGGCATCGATGCCACGGCAACGCGCACACTGATGGGTCAGGCGATGCCGCGGCCCGGTCTGCACAGCAAATATTTCGACGCGCGCATGCAACCGTTGGTGGAAATGGTACGCGACACGGTGGGCCGGCATGATGCGTTCATGTTCGCCTGCACGGCCAAATATTACGCAGACATGGGCTATCCGGGGCACGCTAACTGCACCGACAATTTCAACCGCGCGATCGCTCCGTTCGGCGTCGCGCCGCGCGCCGGATGGCCCGCGCTCAATTTTTTCTACAATACTTTCGTGCAGGCCGACGGCAGCATCGGCAGCGACGAACCGTGGTCCCGCCCGGGCGACTATGTGTTGCTGCGGGCGCTGACGGATCTCGTCTGCGCTTCCTCCAGTTGTGCCGACGATATCGATCCGGCCAATGCGTGGGATCCCACCGATATCCAAGTGCGCGTGTACGATCGCAGTGCCGAGTTTTCCAAAGGGAACGCCAACCGAATGACTCCCGATGCCGCCCCGGAACTGACGCGCAACAGCGGTTTCGATGCCCGCACCCGCGCGCTGACGCGATCGTTCGTCGACTACAAAGGCTTTTGGACGCCGACGCAGTATGCGGCGAACGGTCCCATCGAAGAATATTGGGCGTGCCGTGAACGCGCAGCCTGCATCGATCTGTCGGCGCTGCGCAAATTCGAAATCACCGGCCCGGATGCTGAGGCATTGTTGCAATTGGCGGTGACCCGCGATGTGCGGCGTCTCGCGGTCGGCCAAGTGGTCTATACGTCACTGTGCTACGAGAGCGGTGGGATGCTCGATGACGGCACCATATTTCGCTTAGGTCCTCAGAACTTCAGGCTGGTGTGCGGCGACGCCTATTGCGGTGTCTGGCTGCGGCAGCTGGCGGCCGAGCGTGGATTGTCCGCGTGGTGCCGCTCCTCGACCGATCAGTTGCACAACCTCGCCGTGCAGGGGCCGCGATCACGCGACATCTTGGGCGCTATCCTCGCCACGCCGGCCACCCAACCGTCGCTCGCCGAACTCGGTTGGTTCCGGTTCACCATCGGCAAGATCGGCGCGGCGCCGGTCGTCGTGTCGCGTACCGGCTATTCGGGTGAACTAGGCTACGAGATCTGGTGTCATCCGGATTCGTGCGTGTCCGTTTGGGATGCGGTGTGGGAGGCGGGCAGGGCGCATGGCCTCGCGCCCATGGGACTCGCGGCGCTCGATATGTTGCGCATCGAGGCGGGACTCGTGTTTGCCGGCGCCGAATTTTGCGATCAAACCGATCCGTTCGAGGCAGGCATCGGCTTTACGGTGACTGCAAACAAGGCTGATGCCTTCATCGGCGCCGAAGCGCTCGCGCGACGGCGCGCCCATCCGCAGCGCCGTTTGGTGGGACTGACCATCGCCAGTCAGGAAACAGTTGGCCACGGCGATCCCGTCTTTGCCGGTCGTGCGCAGGTGGGTGTCGTGACCAGTGCGACCAAGTCGCCGATCTTGCGCGCGCAGATTGCGCTGGCGCGCGTGGACGTGGCCAGCGCCGCATTGGGCGGGGCTCTGGAAGTCGGCAAGTTGGACGGCCGCCAGAAGCGTCTAGCCGCCGTCGTCACAGCGTTTCCGCACTACGACCCGCAGAAGCTCCGGGTCCGCGCATGAGTGGGCGCGCGCTTGATTCATGGGTTGGTCTTAAGAGTCCGACGGGCTCCTGATGAGGTGAAATTCTGATGGCGAAGAAGCGGATTGCCGTAATCGGCGCGGGACCCAGCGGCATGGCGGCGTTGCGCGCCTTCGAGAGCGCCGAGCGGCAGGGAACTGAAGTGCCTGAATTGGTCTGCTTCGAGAAGCAGGGCGACTGGGGTGGATTGTGGAATTACACCTGGCGCACGGGGCTCGATGAATTCGGCGAGCCGGTCCACGGCAGCATGTACCGCTTTCTCTGGTCCAACGGACCCAAGGAATGCCTGGAATTCGCCGACTACGGATTCGAGGAACACTTTGGGCGTCCGATCCCCTCGTACCCGCCGCGTGCGGTGCTGCACGACTACATTCAGGGCCGCCTGGCCAAGAGCGGCGTGCGCGAGAAAATTCGCTTCCACTCGGCCGTGCGGGGCGTGCGCTACGACGAGTCGACCGGCCGGTTCTCCGTGAACGTGAAGGACTTGAAACAGGACACGCTGTACGAAGAAGTCTTCGACTACGTGATCGTCGCGAGCGGCCATTTCTCGACACCGAACATGCCGGGTTTCCCGGGGTTCGAAAAATTTCCGGGCCGTGTGCTGCATGCGCACGATTTCAGAGACGCGAATGAGTTTGCCGGCAAGGATATTCTGCTGGTCGGCAGCAGTTATTCCGCCGAGGACATCGGCACACAGTGTTTCAAATATGGCGCGCGCTCCATTACCTTCAGCTATCGCACCAAGCCGATGGGATTTGCATGGCCGCCCGGGTTCGAGGAGCGGCCGCTGTTGACTCACGTGCAAGGCCGCACGGCTTTCTTCAAGGACGGCTCCAGCCGGGACGTGGATGCGATCGTGCTTTGCACGGGCTATCTGCATCATTTCCCGTTCTTGGACGAGAGCTTGCGCCTCAAGACCAACAACCGGTTGTATCCGCTCGGGCTGTATAAAGGGGTGTTTTGGCTGCATAACCCGAAGTTGATGTATCTCGGCATGCAGGATCAGTTCTTCACATTCAACATGTTCGATGCGCAGGCCTGGTATGCGCGCGATGTGCTGCTCGGGAGAATCGCGCTGCCGCCCACCGCCGAGATGGCGCGTGACATTGCAGACTGGCGGGCGCGCGAAGAGGCCGTCAAGAACGCGTTCGGCGGCATCGACTTCCAGGCCGACTACATGGTGGATCTGCTGGCGCTTACGGATTATCCGAAGTTGGACGTGCGGCGGATGGCCGAACTCTTCAAGGAATGGGAGCATCACAAAGGGGAGGGCATCGTCACCTACCGCGATCGTTCCTATCCATCGACGCTGACCGGCACGATGGCGCCTGCGCACCACACGAAATGGATGCAAGCCTTGGATGATTCGCTGGAAGCGTTTCTCGCTCCGCCCCTGAAGGCGCGCGCCGGCCGGAACGAAGCGTGACCCCGAACCGCTTGGATCTGACCGCTCGATCCGCTTTCTCCGGCATTGCCGTGTCGAGCGCCGGTCCCGGTCTCGTCGCAACGGAACGAGAGTACTCGAGCATCGCGTCTTTGAGCGTGCGTCGCGGACAGCGCGCGGCATTGCAGAGTCGGGTGGCCACCCACTTCGGAATCGCATTACCGGACGGCGCGCGGCGCGTCACCGAAGGGGCCATTGCGGCGGCCGGCACCGGCCCGGGAACCTGGCTGCTGACTTGCGATGATGCCGGCAACGCCCTCATCCCCGCCTTGAAGTCAGCCATCGGCGACGCAGGCTCGGTCGCGGACCAGAGCGATGCGTACGCGATCCTGCGCCTGAGCGGACCCAAGCTGCGCGAAACCCTGGCGACGCTCATGCCCCTCGATCTGCATCCTCGGGTGTTCAAGGTGGGCGACGTGGCCGCAACACTGGCGGCACACATCAGCGCTATTTTATGGCGCATCGAGGACGACGCTGATGGTCAACCGGGCATCGAGCTTGCGGTTCCGCGCAGCATGGCGGCAAGCGTTTGGCATTTACTGAGGCCGGCGTGATACGAATCGCGAGGCGTTTGCGCCTACCTCAATAGGCGAAACGACGATAGGGAAATTGAAATGAAGCATGGAGAGAATACGACGAGCCGCGGGCTGATACCGTTTACAACATTTCGCCGGTTTACCCGGCACATGGAGGGGCCAATGAAGACGCTAATCGTTTGTGCGGCATTTGCACTCGTGACCATCGCATTCTCGCTGCCTCGCATGGCCGCCGCCGCCGCCCCCGAGAACCTGGAGAGTGGCATCGTGGGGTCGGTCGGTTCCAACTCTAACTGGTCCGGTTATTCGCAGGTTAGTCTGATTCCCGGCGCGGGGCTGTTGCCGATCACCAGCACCAAGACCACGTTCTATCTGGGATTCACCGGCGGAAGCCGGGCGGACATCAAAAATATGGTGCTCTACACGACAGCTCGAGGCAAGACGAAGATCACGGCCGTCACGCCCGTCACCCTGGGCGACGTCTCCGACCCCGAAATCGACCTGGCCAGCTCATCGGTCTGTCCGGGAGGGGCAATTTCTACCGCGAACCCATGCATCGTACGGCTCGATCCGACGAACATCACCTTGTCGGCGTTGAACGACTATTACCTCGTGGTGTATTTCACCAGCGGCGACACGCACAATGAATCCATCAGCGTCACCGTACCCACTGTGGCACAGACGAGTTTGCGCGGCGCTTATCAGGCGGTCGATGATAGCCGGCTAGAAGTGGGCGGCTCCATTCCAAGCCTCGGCTACGGCAATCCGCCCGACCTCCTCATGTACGTCATGACCGACTAGCCGTAACAACGAACGGGTGGCCAGGGATGACCACCCCGGGCTTGGGCACGCTAATGAAGGGCAGGCCTCAAGCGTCGCCGTAAATGATGATGGAGAGCATGCGGATGGGCACCTTGTCCAGCTTCTCCGGGCCATGCGGAACGTCGCCGCGAAAACTCAAGGAATCGCCCGGCCCCAGGGGATAACTATGACGGCCGTGCCGATACGTGAGGGATCCGGCCAGCAGATAAATGAACTCCGTGCCGGGGTGCTGAAATCCTGGGAATACTTCGCTCTTGTCGGTCAGGGTCACGAGGAAGGGTTCGAAGGTTTTTCTTGGACCGCGCTGTGCCGCCAACAAGTGATAGGTATGACCGCGGCGGGTGCCGCGGCGCACGACTTCGAGCCCGAGACCATTGGGCACGCGCTGTGCCCGCTCCTCGTCGCCGCCCACTTCCTGCAGCAGCAGGGCGGGTCTGACGCCGAGCGCATCGGCCAGCGCCACGAGCGTTTCCAAACTCGGCGTGACGTGTCCGGTTTCCAGCCTGCTCAACATGCCGGCGCTGATACCCGCCATCGTCGAGACATCGGTCAACGTGAGCCGTTGTTCCTCGCGCACGCGTCTTGCGACCGCGCCCAGTTGGCGACCCACATTGAGCGGCGTGCCGCCTCCAGGCGCCGTCTTTGCGGTCACCGACGTGCCCTTCGATTGCTTGCGTTGGCGCGTCAAACGCACTCTCCTGCGAGGATTTATGGCCCTCTAAAATTTACACCGCACGCAAGATGTTTGCATCACAGTAACGAGCATGCTATTAAAATTGGGATGAGCGCCGCCGCCGAAGACGCCGTCGATCCGGCAACCGACACGCCTGCGGGCCTGGAACGCGACATCGATTGGAGCGGCGCCTTTTGGGTGGCGAGCGGTGTGCCGCCGCTGGTGCTGTTTTCGATCGGCGCGGTGGCGGCGACCGTCGGCAAGCTGTCGTGGGTTATCTGGGCGGCATCGATCGGTTTGGGATTCATCCAATCGTTCACGTATGCGGAAATCGCCGGCTTGTTCCCGAACAAATCGGGCGGTACTTCCGTTTACGGTGCCATTGCCTGGGTGAGATACAGCAAGATCATCGCGCCCATCTCGGTTTGGTGCAATTGGTTCGCTTGGTCGCCGGTGCAGGCGACCGGTTCGGCCTTTGCCGCCGGCTACATCTTGAACGCCATATTTCCGCCCCAGTCGGTCATCAACACCTGGTCCCTCACATTGCTGGACCTCGGGGCCATCAAAACCGGGCTCAGCCTGCGGATCAACGCGGTGTTCCTGTTGGGCGCCGTCATTATGTTTGCGGTCAAGGCCATTCAGGACGGCGGTATCCTGCGGTCGGCCAACACCACCAAGATTCTCGGCATCTCGGCCATGATCCCGCTGATCCTGATCGGTGTCGTACCGATCTTCACCGGCGATCTGGTCCGGGCCAATTTTTTCCCGCTGCTACCGCTGGCGCACGATGCGGCCGGACGGGTGATCGCGGGAACTTGGGATATGTCGGGTATTACGGTGCTTGCGGGTGGTATGTTCCTGGCGGCGTGGTCGACGTATGGCTTCGAGACCGCGGTCTGCTACACCTCGGAACTGAAGAACCCCAAAACCGACACCTTCAAGGCAATCTTTTATTCCGGCCTTTTGTGCGTCGTCGTCTTTACGCTCGTGCCTTTCGCCTTTCAAGGGTTTTTGGGGCTCGGCGCCCTGGTTACTCCCGCGGTGCTGGGCGCCGACGGTACGGTCACGAGTCCGGCGGTCTATGGCGGCA
>Ga0116231_10013023_pt1 | contig 11882 bp, 10 predicted proteins | sample S1TSphgellanicum_2_FD_89695 | JGI IMG/M metagenome (GOLD analysis project Ga0116231, IMG submission 89695) | Host-associated microbial communities from peat moss isolated from Minnesota, USA - S1T2_Fd - Sphagnum magellanicum MG | ecosystem: Host-associated > Plants > Peat moss > Unclassified...
CCAAACCACAAATAACCAAACTAAAATAAGTAAAGAAAGTAATTCAACCTTGTGAAAGTAACCTAGTTACTTTCCTACTCCAGTAACTAATGAAACTTAACTAGTTGAGCTTGAATTCTCAACGCCCATGAGTATAAACCTGATTCCCATTGCACCTTACAATGATGAATGTTTTTGAAATTTTGATTTTGGTAACAAAATGTGAAAGTAATATGTTAACCCATCAAACTATAATATCATTACAAGGGGAAGTGGAAATGTCACATTAACCATTCCACCCGTTCATGTACGTGGAGTGTAGGATCATTAGAACTAGTGCTCTAAGCATGTATGGTGGCATAATAACGACATGTCATTTGCCATGTGACTTCGATCACTAGCACAATCCCAAACCACACCCTAAACCACTATAGTGGAATAGGTTCATTCCAGTCAAATTTGGGTTTAAGGTTTAGAGTTTAGGGTTTAAAATGATGCAACTCATGTCAACAAGATGAACCATCACTTGGAGTAGTTGCATTGCTTGGATTGAATATATTTGATGAACCTTTTGAATCCAAGTGATGCAGTTGTTCCATTTTATGCATCCTTGGTTCAATAAATGGACTAGTTGCATCACTTGGATTTCATCCATTTGAATCCAAGTGAGGAGCTACTCCATTTGATGAAGATGTAACTATTCCATTTGATGAACCATTTGAATATTCCAAATGATGTGGCTACTCCATTTTATGAACCATTTGAATACTTTGTAGTATTCTATAAATTTGCATGTAGAACTTAGAAATATCAACTTCAAATGGGTGCTACATGATCACATGTTTCAAATTTTCTTTCACTAAAAGATTTTTTGCTTTTTGAACCAACTATTCACACAACAATTACAAGAGCTAATCAACTAGTAAAAGATGTGTCATTGCATAAATAAACAATAAATGAAAAATATCAAGCTTGAGCATAATGATGATCAAATCTATAAAGGCAACTAATTCAAGAATTATCTTAGACTACCTAGGAATACATGATATTTCCATAACTCTTAATTTTCCTTGATATGTGGATCTATAACATAAAACAATCATTAAGGTCCACAAGTACCTATTGTGCATGCTTGTTTACTTGGTTTCTTTTGATGATTTGTTTTACATTTTTTTTTCTTTTCCTCCTATTAAGAAAATCATAAGTTACATACATACTATCATTTTGTAACATATATATTTCATAACCTATGCAATATGAACTTTATATTTTGAGCAGCAAAACATCCACATGTTAAGGTTCAAATTACATGTTCAAATACTTGTTCACCTATAAGTTTATATAGAATCCACCTTAATGTGGGCCCTCACATCAATTGAAAATATAATTAGAAGAAATATTCTTGAGTATGTAATTCATATCAAACCTACAAACACATCAATTTTCCCATAGCAAACCCTTAAAGGTTATTTGTTGTCACAACCTTAACCTTGGGTTCGCGACCAAGGTAAGGGCATGGAAAGGTGCGGCCCAGGAGTGCAACTTGGGAATCACATTCACATTCCTTGGAGTGCGAAAAAGTGTGAGGGAATGAGCCCACAAACTCCCAAATGGATTCCCATTTTGGGAATTGGAATCCCGATGGACTTCTGAATCTTTGGAAAATGATTTAAAGGGTCAAAACTAATTACATTAAAGACTTTCTTATACCGTTGGAAAGTTCTTAAAACTTTGATGTTTAAATGGGCTTGCAATTATCCATTTCAGTACTTCGAACATTAGTTATGGCCAAAAGAAAGGCCATGAGTCAAAATGTCAATTTGATTCCTAACCACTAAAAGTTAGGAATCGCCTTGAGTTATGTGCTTGCAGGAGGCATGCCACATATTGTTGGAAAGATCTTCACAAGGGCTATAACTTTGCTTTAAACCTTACCTCAATCGAAGTTCTGCACAAGAAGTTATGGGCATCCAAAGGGGTGAGAGTCCCAATTTTGGGAATTGTGGGACTTTTGATTTCAAAGTCCTAAAAAAACACCATTAGATGTAGCCCTCGTGGAGTATCACGAAAAATACTATAAGGGGGGAAGGTGGTGATTTCCCCCAAGTCCGAGTCATGGTGAGTCCTATGAGTCTATGTATGCCCATGGTTCATCTATGCACCAAAAGTGTTCCAACTATGCACTAATCGACTTGTTGTTTGGTTTATGTAGATCAATATGAATAATTGGCTCATGTGTCACTCGTCTTAGTCCCCATCCCAAAGCTCCAACATGCCCTTCTTACCCCATAAATGTTGTGAGCTAGGGAGCATACCTTAATTCCTTATTCCATTATTTTATTTTGGGATTCGCATTTGAGTCTTTCAAAGAGTTTGGGGGTGTGTCATCTATTATTTTCAATGACACTTAAAAAGTTTTTTATAACCACCCCAAATCCTCAAAAGAATTTTGGTTAACAACTAAAGGATTCATGCTTTTAAATCCTTAAGAAGCACTAGATCACCATTTATTTGATTGGGTTCATTAAAAAATTTACCAAAAAAATGTATAGTAAAAGATTTTACTTTTTCCAAACTATTTAATCACCATAACATACAATTATAATATAATAAGCATCACACATGTAGGAAAAGAAGTTCGGAAACTCACAAACTTTGAGTTGTCAACCGTCCACTTGAACCACCTCTAATAATAATAACTACTTGTGACCTGCCACATTCCCTTTAACCCCAATCCCAATTCAATTTTATACATAAACATGATATGATAATCAAATGGCATGTTCTTGGTTTACATTGAAGTTCAAAGGGGAATTGAACCCCATTGAACACAACCCCAAATGTTGTTCTAAACTACCTATCTAACAACACACTAGATTTTTTAAATACATATGGATTTGTAACATAGATCTAAAAAGGTCAACTTGATCAAAGGTTTTAAAAGATCCATCATATAATCATCCACTTCCAAAAAAATAATAACCTCATTAATGTTTTGCAAGACATCTTTTAATAGTTCATACATCACATCATTTCCACTCACACGATGGTTCTTTGGTGGCATTAGAAACTTTATTGCCCTAACCAAATGAAAATACACGTAGACAACATGTGAATATTTTAATAGGACATAGGAAGAATCACTACTTCCCCATTTTTGATAGTAGAGTCATGCTACCACATCATCACCTTCATTAAAAGAATTCCCCGAGTGATCAATTAAAGCTCTCTGTACCTTATGAAGTGATTTGGTGTAAAGAATTAGATAGAAAAACACACCTTTCGAATTACCATCCTCGACATTAACTATTAGGTTGTCACCAACCTCCAAAACACAAACCAATTCATCATCTACACAATATGCAAGAACCCAAAGTCAATTCAAATTAGGATCAATGAAAATACACAAATGGACCCAAGATGCAAATAAGACAATTTGATTTTGAAGGCCCACCTTCTACTCTAAACTATCAATCTCCATCCCAACCTTCAATCATGGTATCTTGCAAAGATTGAGTATCTTGAAATTGCATAACCTTTGGCACCCAATGGCCAATCCATGGGATATTAGTGCACAAACTCCATTGAGTATCTAAACAAAATTCACGGAAGCATGCCAAATCTTTAACAAAAAGCTATGTGAGGTTGTTATTGTTCATATAACATACTGAATGGATTTTCATTGTCCCTTTGATAGGATCACAAATAAACAAAGGAGATTTTTTATCAACATCCTTTGCTTTCACATGCCAAAATCTTCTTTGTAGTGGCCTTTGTGAACTAGAATAAGATGATTATGGTCTACTAGTTGATAATCACTCATGTAAGAAGGCAACCGCCTCCTTGGCATTTTGTAATTTCACCCATGAACATTGAGCTACTATTTTTGAAGAAATCTTTTAACCACAACCCCTACCCCATCATGGGGTCCCTTCCCATGAGCACTACCAAAGAAGTTCCACAACATTTTGTAACCTCTAGTCATACTGGGATACCTTGATACAAAAAACCATGGCTTACAAGTCTTAAATTGTGTTGCACAACCATCACTCCACATCCAATGCCATTGTGGTGCATATTCATGATCCACCATGTATTACCAATGCAATTTGAAGCAATGTTGAACAAATTCAAACTCATGTTTTTGGTCATCAAAAATGTAAAATTGGTATTTTATAAAAATTTGGGATTCTTCATCACATGGATCTGGTGTAGGGTTGTGGCAAAAACAGATGTGAACTAGAATTGATATATGATATGTATGCCAATGCATATTCTAAACCTCAATTTGCATTTCAAACAAATAATTCTCTATGAAATCAACTATGGACACCATTGTGTGTTAGAAAAGACTTTATGCAATTTTTGAAATGTTTGTTTTCCCACCTCGTTACAAAGTTGTGTTTCACAAAATGTTGCAACTTCGGCTTCATATAATCAATGAACTCATATGTTGATGTTGTTTTGTAAACTAATGTCAACTTTTTTAATGCCCTACTAACCTTTAACATGGTTGTTTCGAGAGCAAAACGTCTCCAATGTACCATAACATAGTTAAATATAGTAGCTTCATTTGGACATATTGGTAGAATTACCACCCCACATCTTGAGAAGTTCCCAATAAACATATACATTTGTGCCATTCATCAAACTCACTTTTCGGACAAACTATAACTTCCCACATCTGGGTTATGCCCTTGTACACTTTACTTAAAGCTTGGCATGGTTGGCCATCAAAACCACAACATCACCACAAGCATAGTCACAAACTTGGTTCTCATGGACAACACCTCATGTCCTCATTGGATTGAATGCCATCCGTACTTTGTTCATCTCAATGTTGTATATACAACATTAGGTGTTCATGTCTTTCAATGTTTTCACAAAAAATGGTTTTATCGATTCAAAAACCTTTTGCCCAACAATTGCTTTAGAATGGGCATCTTGGAATTAAAAAAAAAACTCAATATGCACATGACAAGACATTTGTAAATGTTTTTTACAAGAAGAATGACTTTTATATTTGTTCAGTAAATCATGTATCATACACATAACAACACAAAGGTCTTATCCAACAAGATTATGAATTTAAAAAACTTCTTCTTAATCTATACACTAGATTGTAAGTGAAGGCCTCAAAGTCCTTGAGTCACATTAACAAAAAGGTGATGTGAAAACATTCCATAAAACTCTTTAGCAATCCTTTGACCTACATAAAAGTTCAAGTAAAAAACCAATGAGTACATAAGATTCCATCCTAATTTGTAGCACCAAAAGAACATGTCTCAAAATCCATATGAATCACATTTGTTCACACTTGTGATGTATCAAACTCCATCAAAATTTGTATCAATCCATGAACCTACATGAAAAGTTCAAGTTAGATTGTAGTGAGTACATAAACTTCCCTATGATTTTGTGGCAATCCAAGTGCAAGTCTCAAAATCCTTATGAGTCTCCACATATCAATAATGATGTTAGAAAACTATATATAATTTTGCAATAGTCCATTAATCTACATTAACAAGGTCAAATTACTTCCCCATGGGTACATAAACATCCCTCAAAATCTATAATGATCTTTGTAAGTCAATATAGTCACAATGATTCACAACTCATGTCAAGTAACTCTATAGTATTTTATAATGATGCACTAACAATAGCAAAAGAGATTCTAGAATGTTCAAGTACCAACAATTTCCATTTGTATTAGATTTTCCATCATAGCTTGTAAGTCACAAAATATGCTTCAAAATATGTGTAAAATATGTAATAAAGCTCCATACATGGGTCTCCATTAAAAAGTGAATAGACTTTTCATCAAATATTGAAACCTCCAATCTCTTGTGAATGACATCATTGTTGTTTGGACTTACTCAAATTTCTACTACCCACCAATTCACAATAGCATTTCTAGTAGATGGTAGAATGTCATCACTTTTCCTCTTTCTCAATGTGAGTGTCCACAAAGGCACCCCACTATTACACATCAAAGTTCACTAGACTATGGCTGCACATACATTCCAATGGTGCACACCAAGCATTTGCACAATGCCCCTTGCAGGTGATGCCCCTACATTTATTGTTGTTGTAAGGTTACAATGTTTGGCAACCAATTTTGCATTAGAATTTGCTTGCTTTATTTCCACCAATGAAATGTGCATCCCAACTATTAATTCTTATGTTGTTATAACAACTTTTGGAGGCAAAAAGGAATTTGGCATACTAGCAACCAATGTGGTGCTTGACAAAGCTCTTTCCAAGATTAACTTTTTGCTTTCTAGTCAAGCGCAAGTTTGCAACTCCTTGTTGACGATGTCCACTATTTTAGAAGCAATCCTTCTTTGATCTTGCTCTCTTAAGATCTCCTTTGCCACTACAAGTGCAAAAACAATTTCTTCTTGACATAAAGCAAAAAAAAATTTGTAGCATGTGACTTGTGTGTTTGAGTAGTTTGTGTTGTTTTCATCAACCACTATTGATTTAACCTTTCTTGGATCCTTGCATGTAGCCTTGCTTGAGCTACCTCATTTTTCCCTTCCTTTGCAATTGCTAGCCTCTTGTTACCCATGTTTGTGAGTGCAAAGTCCAATGCTGAATAATAACTTCAAATCAACCTAGTGGAACACATTTGATTAGGATCAAAAAGATGGTTTCATAATTATCAACTAATTGCTTATGTTGGTTAAGGCTAATTCAAAGAGATGAAATGAAAGAACTATATTAAAGAAACTAAAATCCTCATTAAAATCATGACAAACATTTAATATAACAAACTATAAGAAGTCAAGAAAAATGTCAAAGCAAAATAGGACAAAGATTGTGAAGGGTTTCCAATTATAAATAGTCATACATGATCATCAGTGCTAAACATTGGACATAATTTGTGTTGGCGTTCTTTTATCCTCATGTATTGAATCAAATGACATCATCCAACTGCTACGTACTCTCCCACCACATACCAATGTCATTGAAATCTAAAATCAACTTAGAAACAACAACAAAAACATCAATTCATCTCACACAAATTTCTTCAAGCTCTTGTTGTAGATTTGTCAACATTACTATCCTTTCCTCTAAATGTCCACTTGTGCATTTATTTACCATTTTAGTTTTGTGATCAATAACACATGTTGTTTTAAAACTATAAATATCAAGAAAAAACATGGAATATGTTAAATGGCATATGATGATGAAAAATATTCATAGATAAAAACCTTCCCAAACAAAACTAGACATGCTGCAAAACCATAATTAGATAATGAAAAGGTTTCAATGTAGAAATCATGAATTCTATAAAGTTTTAACTCAGGTTTGTTAATTACATAAGTTATAAAAACTCAATCCTTAGATTGCATTAATGTCACATCAAAATAAATGTTGATCATCCACTATATTCATTTACAATGGTAGTATGATCATCATGAAATACTGTAAAAGTGTCATGTGGTGAATACTTAGACAAAATGGTCAATTGTCCATATACAATGACAAAGAAATGGGATCATCACCATGAAAATAGTAAAATCTTGGACCATATTTAAAATTGCAAAAAATAATAATATTATATTTGTTAATGAGAGAAATGAATATATTAATAAGAGGTTGCAACCTACTTACAAATTATATCACATTATTTATTTGCAACATAATAAGTTTCCAATCAATAGGCAATAGTAAGAAAATTATTACATGATTAATAAAACTAAAATTGGAAATCAAAAACTTGTAAAGGGCAAGTGGTCTTCCAACAATAGTGTCGCAAATGAAGTGTGGATTCGCCAACTACTACTGCAGAGAAAACAAAGTTTAGCTATGATATTAATAATATAGTAAAAATTCTGGCACATTTGGAACAATTTAAACAAATCACTCAAATGGTCAAAACAATGTAATCTATGATAGTCTTTATTGATCCAATTTTGAGTCGAAAACAAACTTATTTTGATGAAATTCAACACCAAGAACCTCAGCTACATAATGGAACAATTATGTCAACAACAAATCAATCTTTGTGACACACACACGTTCATGGTAGATAGGAAATACAAGTTATTTTGAACTATTCCTTCTCCCTTAGCCATTAATGCAAGAACACAAATATCAATTGTAGGTATGATACCTCCTTTCAACTAATAAAAGGGACCAAAAACCAATGAGAGTATTTGGAAACAAGCAGATTTGTGAAACTACTTGAACATTGTTTTTGAGAACTTCCCATCAACAATTTTGTTGCAATCATAAAAGAAAAACACAAGGTTATAAATTTTTTATCAATTTAATCAAAACTAACAAAGTTGAAGGAAATAATACATAGAATAGAAAGTTGAAGACAAGGAAGCCTATTAAACCCTAAACCCTAGACCTTGCAAGCCTGTAAACATCATTGTGTTTTGTAACTTTTTTTATTTTTTGTTATTTCCCTACTAAACTATGTAAACTAAATGTCTCTTATACCTCCTTGCACCCAACACAATAATCACAAATATACATAGAAATTTCATGTTTGATCTACTTAGGTTAGAATTCTCACCTAAAAACCATTTTTAGACATTTAAAAGTCCATATCTTTTTTGGGTCTTTCTAACAAATTGTTTTCATTTACATATATTACTTTTGCTTTAATACATCATGTATTGAGTACCTAAAAAATAACCTAAAAAAAATTCATAAACAAAAATGTATTTGTGTAAAACCACAAACAAAAGATCAATCCATATTTTTCAACTTCAAAAGTTTAATATTCTACATTTGGAATTTATATGTTAATTTTCATGTAGATGTCAATTTATTCAAGTTGAAAATCTTAATTCAATGAAAAAGTGGTATAATGATGATTTTATGGCATGTTAATGCATGGCATTCTACAAAAACTTACAATGTGATGCAAAAAGCAATCCACCTTATCTTGCACCCACCTTGAAGAGGCCCCTTTCTACTTCTCACCATGGGCTTTAATTGTTGACAAGTTTCATAAGTCTGACACATTTTAGTAATGTAACTCTATAATGTAGGTCACCAATAACCAATTGTCAAAACCTTTTAAACAATTTTGTTCCCACCAAAATGTTCACTAGTTGGATTTTCATGTAATTCAATTAACATTGTTTTAACTTTGATAGGGTTTAAACATTGCCTTAGAATAACATCTAGGCCCAACTTGTACAATTATTCGTCCTATAAAGTATAAGGTTTATATTTAACTATCATTTTTTTTTCTTTTGGAATTTCATTTTCAAAATAACCTTTTCATAAATATTTCCTAATAGGAAAGTTTATTCCACTAATACTAAAAATATTGACACCAAGCAATTCATCTTCCATACCAACAATTGGTTCACCATGTTCTATTTTAGATAATTGGTCAAATACAAAATATATTCATCCATGGTTATACAATACCTTGAAATCAAATTATTGTAAAAATAATAACCACATGGTTAAGGTTTCTTCCAGTAACTTCTAGTTTGTTTACCAAGTACAATAGAGTTTGATGGTCGACAATAAGTGTAAAAACATTACTAATAAAGTAATGTTGATTTTTTCTGATAACATACATCATGGCAAGTGCTTCCTTTCTTAGTAGTTGAATAGTTATTCTTTGCACTTGTCATCAACTAATTGGGATAATAAATTGGACGGTCAATAATATTATCCAAATTTTGTGCTAACATAATTCCTATTGCATAATAAGACATTTATATGTACATATAACTCTTTAGTTTAATCTAATGTGATTTTAAGACTAGTAGGGTTGTCATTGAAGTCCTCATCCATTCAAATGATTCATTACAAGTTTCATCCCATACAAATAGTTCATCCTTTTTCAATAACTTGCAAATTGATGCTACCTTGCTAGCAATTTTCTTGAAATATCTTTGGTGAAAATTGGTTGCCTCAAAAAATCTCTTGATTTCAATAAGGCTAGTAGGTATAAACATACCCACAATTGTGATTATTTTTCTTGGATCAACAAGTAGCCCTTCTTGGCACACTATGTGCATTAACAAGATTCCATAATTCATGCAAAATGCACATTTATCAAGATTGAGACTAATGCCATTTATTTGACATTTTTCCATCCATTTAAAAAGTGATTTGTATGTTTTTAATTATCATACACATTGAAATCATCTAAAAATACTTGCATGAATTGATTCAAGACTTGTTTAAAGGTTGAATTACCATTTTTTGGAATGTAGTTGGGGCATTACATGAATTGAAAGGCATTACATTATAAGCATAAGCTCCCCATTCCGAAATAAATGTACTATTCTCTTTATTTTCTTTAGCCACTTTGATTCGAATATATCCATTATATCCATCCATATATGAGTACATCTTAGGACTTGCAACAATATCAAGAATTGATTCCAAAAAGGTAATTGAAATGGGTCTTTTTAGGTCTATGTGTTAAGTTTGTGGTAATAAACACAAATACGCAAATTTCCATTTTTCTTTGGTATAATGACTAAAGGAGATAGCCACTTTGTAGTTTCAATGGGATAAATAAATTTAACATGCTAAAGTCTATCCAAATCTTCTCAAAGTCTTTGAGCATAATTATTTGGATCCATACAATATTGTTTTTGCTTAAAGACTTAATTAGTTTGTGAGCTTCATTGGATGTTGCCAACATCTTGTTATTCTTCAACAACAACACTTTTCAAAATAATGAAAATAATTCATCCATGCAAATATTGGAAACACCATGCACCATGCTCAAATTTAGCTATAACAACATTGCTGACAACATACTTATAGAACACCCCTTGTAAAGTGGGGTTGTCGCATTTGTTAAAAGCTTTTCCATTAGCACCTAAAAAGTATCCCCATTGTGTGGGGCATCCATATGAGGTACACTGGACTATGATGGTTGGCCATCAAATGTTTGGTCTTCACATATATGTCATAGTTCATGAATATGCCCAAAGGCCTTAGCTATGTCCATTCAGTGAAATTCAATTTGTGGATCAAGTTGTGTATGTAGGCACATCAACCATAACATGTGCTTTTAACCTTCCTGAAGGTTCTGTGAAAAATGTCAAACATTGTTTTTATGCCCACCCTCCTATTGGTTCTTGTTGGTAGGCCATACACAAAGCTTTAACTAAAATTAACAAAGGTTTGTGGCAACCACCTAATTGCTTAAACTTAATTGTTGTGAACATTCACTAGTAGAAAACCCCCTTTTTTAACCAAAAGTTTTCAACTACATGACATTTACAACTGTGTTTCAGCTGGATTTCTTAAAATTTTAAATAGAATTATGGCAATTACCAATTAAGTTGATTCATTTACTATATTGGTATATAGTTGAAAGCATTTTTCAACTGTGATCATTTGCCGAATATTCCTGGCATCAACAATGTCTCCAAGTTTAACTTCCAACTATGTTGATAAACAATGTGAAGCATGTTTCAACTAAGGGGTCATTTTTGAAATATTCTTAGCATCTAAGGTTCTTTAGTTGGCACACAGTGAAGACATTAACTAGATTGCAACTATTTTGGATGATAAAATGTATTCAAGGATGGATGAAATATAGTCTTATTTGCAACTATCTCTATCAACTAGGTTGAACAACTAATAGGCAACTTTAATTTTATACATATAATATTTTAATATTTATTTAACATTGTGATAACATTAAATTACATGTAAATTTTATTTGTATAAATGATTTTTTTGTGCATATAAATATTAAAATTTAATTTCAAAATAAAGTTTAAGAATTTTTTAAAAATATTTTAGTACTAATGTTTATGTTCAATACACATGTAATTTATTATTTCTAAGTAAATCATTACAACATATCAAGTAATGATACATAATTAATAATATTGTGCAACTATAATGTTTATTCATTTTTATACACATGATATCTTAATATTTGTTTAAAA
>Ga0116231_10013025_pt1 | contig 11879 bp, 16 predicted proteins | sample S1TSphgellanicum_2_FD_89695 | JGI IMG/M metagenome (GOLD analysis project Ga0116231, IMG submission 89695) | Host-associated microbial communities from peat moss isolated from Minnesota, USA - S1T2_Fd - Sphagnum magellanicum MG | ecosystem: Host-associated > Plants > Peat moss > Unclassified...
TATTAATAACCAATTCTGGATAACCAGTTTCATTGTCCATTTCTCGAGAAAATCTGACATTTTCACATTCTCCTAATATAATTTCAACTGTAGTAAAAACAATCATTGGTTGATCACCCATAATATGACCACCAATAACTCGTCCATTTACATCGGAAAATGATCCATGTATATGTTCTCCTTCACTATCAAATGTTCCAACCAAACTAACAATTTCATGTTCAGTTTTTAAATCTATTGTATCCGTTGAATTGGCCATTCGTAAACGAACTGCTTTTACACTTCCGACACAAGTCATAATAAATACTGATCGAAGTCCATTTTTGTTTATTAATGTTCGGATATTTGATAAAACATCCATATTAGGTGATAAACGCAAAGGAAACACACGTATTGCACTCGATATCGATTGAGTATTGTCCGAAGATGACATGATATAAATTTCTATCAATCTCAAGAAGAAAAAAAAAATAATCGATATAAAATTATGAAGTATCACCGTTGTTTTTATTTCAACCTCTTTTTTTTTGTAAATCTATTTACATAAGAAGAAAAAGAAAGAAGAATGTTGATTTTCTTTTGTTTTTTTTCGGATGTATTCATTCTTTTCGTGGTTGTGTTATTTCTTTTCGTGTTGCTTCTTGTAATAATTGTGTATCAACATCATCCGGTGGTAATTGAATATAACGAATAACCGAACCACGTACAAATGCGGATGTAACCGATTGGATATGAGGATATTTTTCGGGATCAAGCACTTGTACTTCAGTTAATTTGACATTTAAATATTGATCAACACTATGTAATGTTCCTGCAATGGACAGATCATTTTTTAATTCAATAACAACATCTTTGCCAACAAGGGATTTGAAAAATGAATAGAATAACATATCTGAAAAGAAAGAAAATTGAGAAAAAAGAAAACAGTATTTCTAAAATAGGAGAGAGAAAAATATTTCGCTGTGCAAAATGTTTGTTTTTAAGAACGATTATGGCGATTGCCTTCACCACGTCGATGATCATCTTTATATTCATCTGTTGATCGTAAATATCGTACCATATCCGGATCATCTTTTTCGATGTATGTTTCTTTCATGATATCCTCTTTTTCAATGTCACTTGCAGATGGAAATTTAGGACCGGCAGCCATTGCTTTTGACTGTTCTGGTGTTGGAGCAAGACCTCGTTTGGCAAGACTTTCATAAAATTCATCAATTGTCATTGTCGATGCACTCGGATAACCTACACCAAATGCTTGCGATTGTAATTGACCACGTGTGATTACGAATGGTTTTAAAGGACGCGATTGTGGTGATGGGCCGGATCTTCGATGAGGTTCTTCATCATTGGTTGAATCTATGGATTGACGTTGAAGTAAAACTCGAAGTTCATCTAAATGAAAAAATGTTGAGAGAACTAATTTTTTTTATAGAAAATTTACCATGTAAATAACCAAGATCATCAAATGCCGTGTTGATCCACCATCGAATTTTACTGATATAAAAATTACGTTTTGCTTCTTCATCCGTAGAATCTTGTTTCATTGCTTCTTCGAATGCTTTCATTGATTCTTCTGCTTCACGACGTTTTAAATGACTAAAGAAAAACGATTAAATAGATTTCGATATTATTAAATATTCACCCTCGAATTTTTGATGCACGATCTTGTGCCATTTTCATCATATCAACATCTCTACTTGATAATGGTTCCGTTTGTACGCAATTTTCATTGGTCGGTGCTTTTGGTATTGCATGTTTATGCAGTTCATAATTTCTTGTTAGTGTTAAAAATTTCGAATAATAATCACATGCATGTTGAACATTAATCAAACGTTGTGATGGTTTCGAACGTTTAGTTTGATATAACCAAGCAAGAAATGCATTCAAAAGTAAATAACGTAAATTCATTGTTGAAACTTCATCAATATGCTCATTATCACTGAACAATTCCAATGATTGAAGACGTTTTTCTAATGATTCAAGTAAACGTATTGTATGAACAAGTTTACTTGAATAATCATCTGTTGTTGTATCAGCGGATGGACTTTGTAAATCATTTTGATTTGACCAAGCAATATCAAATAATTGCGAAACTGTTTGTGATTCATCATTTGTATTATCAGTATCATTCGAACTGAAATGTTTATGAATATCATTCGATGAGATTTGTTTTAGACTAGATGAAGAGTCATTTTGATCGGTATTAGAAGATGAAGATTCATGAGAATGAGAATGTGAACTACAACAATGGTGATCTGCCATTGAAAAGAATTCGATCTGAAATATTAAAACAATCATTTTATGCCTGAAATAGTTTTCCAAATTCGGAAACAACAAAATAACAGAAAAACAGTTATAGATTAAGTCAAATTTTTCAATGCGCATTCATTATTAAAACGTTTTAATTCATCTGAATCGAGCGCATGAACTGCACGTGAATGAAGACGAGAGATGGTGACGAAATCAAGAGATTGATGTTGTTTTAAATGATCTAAATACGCAAGCCAAAGATCTAGAAAATAGAAAATTTATTTGTGAAGTAAAAAATGAAAGAATGTTTACCAGCTGATGTTTGACCAAAGTATATGATCGCTTGTTCAAAAGCGGTTTTAATACGTGTATTATCAATATCGGATGATGATTGTTCGATTTTAATATAATCCAGATATAAAGATAATGAAGCAGGTATTCGACTTGATAATCTAAATACATAAGAAATGAATAGAGAATCATCTTTGAAGGAAAATATTTACTTGTCAAATAATTTTCGAACTTGTTTTATTGATTTTGTTTGATTAATCCATTGTAAATATTTCGATTTTAACTCTAATGCTACAGACAGATCCAATGATTCTGATTGAGATTGCTAGAAAAATGAATTTTTCTTTGCAATATAATTCTTCATTTGATTTTTTTCTTACTTCGAATAATTCTTCCGTCCACTTACTATCATGTTCTTGTGCATATTCAATGATAGTATTCCAAATGAGAGCAGATTTCTAAACGATCAATAGTACGAAAATTCGATGGAAGGGATAGTTTACTTTAATATCTGAGTTTTGACACGCAAGTTTAAATTCATTTTTGATTGTTTTAGAATCAGTTGATGTTTCAACAAGTAATGATAGACGTTTGTTCCATAGAGTAGGATCATTTGGATAATGATCTGTAGCTTTTTGAATAACTAATCTTGCTCGTTTATTATCTACTATCGATACCTAGAGAAAGCAAAATACTGAATAGAAATTCGTTTATTTATCTTACCCATTCTAAATAACGTTCAGGTGTTAAAGAAATCTGTTCATTCGCTAATGAGAAGACTTGATCACAGATCGCAATATGCTAAATAAATTCGAAAAAGTTGATTTCACTGTATTTCCTATCTCGCTGAACTGATTTTTACCTCATTTTTAGTTGAATCTGATGCTTGACTGAGCCGTCGAACACAAAAATCCAAATATAAATTCCATAATTCACCTACAAAAAAAAAGACATGAATTGAAACCAAATACACAATTCTCAATATTACTTTTATCGACTCTTGAATTTTTCAATTCTTCTTCATAGTTTTCTCTCACTTGTTGTTCGAGTACAGCGATCATAAAACCTAAGAATAAATGAAAGATATTTTTTTAAAATAAAAATGATTTCCTACTAATGTCTTGTTCTTTTTTCGTTGCTTCATCCAGCATTTTACGTTCGTTTACTAATGGACGTTGTGCTAATAATGATTGAGCAAGTGCATTTGAAGAATATTTTTCTTTTAATCTAAATAAATAAGCATTCGAATTAAAAGAATAATTGAAACATTGTCATCCTACACTGAATAAACATGATCAATAAATGATTCAACAAAAGAAAATTGTGAAAATTCATAGAGAATTTTAACGAATGAACAAACAAATTTTGGATCATCTAAAAGAGATAAGTCTAATTTAATTCAATAAATTTTTTCTCTTACTTTCAATCGTTTCTTGTGCATTATTAAAAACAATTTGAACAATTTTCCCTTGTAAAACTGCATCTTCTTCATTATTTTGTATTTCTTCTTTCGTTCGATCAAGTACCGCTTGTCGTTTTTGTATTAATTCAACATAGAGTAATTCAAATTTGAAATACTAAAACAAAAATTCTCTATTCGCAATTAAATATTTTGATAAAATTACTTCAAGCCAAAGTTTTTTCTCTTGTGGCATTAAACGAAGAGCACGTTGAAATAATGAACGAGCGGATGATGGAGATACCATAACTTCAAATTCAAATTTGGCAGCCATTATCCATAACCCTAAATTTAGACTTCAAAATCATATAAACGAGTTTTTCTTGTTTACAATATTTCGTTCCATGTGTTTGTAAGGCAGATGTAAATGTACTTGATGCAGTGGAATAATCATGCTAGAAAACCAAAAAATGAAGATATTTAAATTTTTTGAAAAATTGAATTTACTTGTTTTTGAAGAAATTCAATAAATGTTAACCATAATTGAACATCGTTTTTAAATCGATGACAAACACTCTAAACAGACAATCGGAGAAATGCTAAAGTTAAAATTGATTAATTTACTCGAAAGAGTCGTTCAATACGGCGTTTAATAGATAAATCGATTTCATTTTTCTTATAAGTTCTTCCTAATTTTAATTTCTAGAATATCGAACATGTAAACATAATGGTAATCGAAAACGAACAATCCTTACTTCTCGACGAAGATGAACAAGTTTGAGCAGATGAGTTTCATACTAGAATCAAAGTTTATTCAAGTAATCGAAGAATATATTTCATTTACTTTTATATAATCTAGATAACATTCCTTTTCTTTAGTTCGTCGAATGATTTTATATTCATGTCGTCTTCGTGTTCGAATCATTTTTCTAAAGACAAAAATCATTATGAATTTGAATCAATCATTATCCTACTTGATTTCTGCTTCAGTAAATAAACCAATTCGTTTTGCTTGTTCAAATTCCGATAACATATCTTCCAAATGTCGTTGTACTACTTCCGCCATGATTGTTCAATCTGCAAATAAAACTTCATTAATTAGCCGTATCATCTAACGAAAATGTCACTGTTTAGATCGAAAAGATATACATGTATTTACACTTGATATATTTCTGTCATTTCTCCGAAGAGATTTGAACAAAAACAATAGAATTCGTGTGTATATCTTTCTATCTCACAGAAGATATTATGAATAAACGAAGATAACCTTCGTTCGGAGAATATCTTGATAATAATTTTCGAAGAAAATACTAAGATTTTATTTAATAAAAACAAAATAAAATCTACTCTAATCTTCGATTGATTTCTTATGCAAAAAATTTCACTTACCAATTAAATCTGATCGTTTCGAAAGAAAGAAAATTCTTTGAGGAGAAAAACAACAAATAAATGTAGCCAGTACTAACGTGGAGTCCGAAAAACAGCTGTTAAACAACGAATAGATGTCGTAAGAACTTCTTTTTCTTCATTGGATCATTTTTTAAAGTGAATCCTAGCCCTTACCCTTAAAAGTCATCACCCGTTCTTCTTTTATCTCTTCATTTTCTATTTTTAGCTGTTGATGACTACTAGTGCAACAATCGGTGAAAGGTCGGATTCATCATCTTTAGCTGTTTGTTGGCAAGCACGTGATGCTTGGTGGAAATGTTTAGATTTATATGATAATTGTGAATTGAAATGTCAAAAACAAATCGATCAACTTCATCAGGCGTGTAGCGCCCAAATGGTGCGTAATTATATCGGAATTTTCTTTTCGAACTATGTTATTTTTAGATTCAATTCTTCGAAGAAAGACGTGCGAAATTAATCCAAGAAAAACCAAATCGTAAATTAATGGTACCAAAAAATATTTTACATAATTATTTAACAGATTTTCGAAATAATGCAAATCATAATTTCTCTTCTCATCAAACCGCTTTTCCATTTGATGATGATGATGACGATTGAAACAAAATACGAACAAGTTTTGTATGATGTATATTTTATAAAATTAAATTGTAACGAAAAGTAAAAAAAAAAAGGATCTTTATCTTCCATCCCCACCTTGTTTCAACGACATATCAGACAAAATAAATCTCGTTTATTTATTTAAGATATATTCGTAACTCATTCAATGGCGAGTTCCCGACCAACACCTTCTACTACTACTTCTTCTTCAGCTATTGTTGTTCAACAATTAGCGGATCTATTTCGCACAAATGGACATCGAGTTTTACGTGGCGATAGTAAAGTTTGTTTTACATCTGATTCATTGACATTATTAAATAATTATTTTCAATCGGCTAAACTTGATATAACATTACCTGATATGAATGGACATCCAAGAACGAGTTCCATACCACCATTACCACAATTACCACCTGTTCAACATTTAAGAATTGATACTAAACTTAAAGATAATTTAGTTTTTTTACATGATTTTCTACAAAAAATACAAGTGGTGAAGGTATATTATTAATCGCGAATATATTTTTATCGTCTATGTGTCTTTTGTTTCTGTTATTAGTTAATTCAAAATTCACAAACACTTCAAGGAAATGTTCTTCTCTATCCATTTCAACGTGTTGTTTGTCTTGAATTAAAAAAAATCCCACCACATATGGTTGTTGGTTTATCTATGCTTCGTCATCAACTTGAAACATTAATATGTACTCATTCAGTATCAAAAATTGAAGTAAGATTTTCTTTTGAGTAATCATCTTTCATTTCTAAAACACACAGGATTTAATCGGTGATTGTGGTGGTGATTCAGCTTCACCTGCAGCATGGCCACGACTTAAATCACTTTTTCTCGATCATAGTTTTATCGAACGTATTGATCAATCTTTAGTAAGAAAAATTCATCTCATCTTCTTTTATTCAATTAACTTTTTTTTTTAGAAATATTTAACTGCACTTGAAGTACTTGATTTAAGTCATAATCGATTACAAGATTGTTCGAAGATATTAGATGTTCGTTTGCATAACTAATCTATTTCTTTTAATTAGATCTTTGATTTATATCCTAGATTGTACCTCACGTAAAGCATTTAAATCTTTCGTCCAATCATTTACGTTTGGTACCCGTATGGCCACAAGATAAAGGTTCATGTTGTTTATTAACACTTAAAATTCGTCAAAATTCACTGGAAGAACTAACAGGTAGAAAATGAAATTCTCAATATATATATATATGTGCTTCTTTTTTTCTCAAGGTATCGAAGTAATGAAATCAATTGAAGAATTAGATTTAAGTGATAATTTTATAACACTTATACCTGAACAAATTCGATATTTACCAATGTTAAAACGAGTTCGTATTTAATCAATCCGATTCTTTCTTCTATTCGATTTATTCAGGTCTATTTTGCACGTAATCCATTTACTTATGATCCTAATTATCGACAAAAAATTATCCGTAATTTACCATTTGTATTCTCTCAAGAAACTCGAGAAGTTCGTTCGAAAACAGATTCTTTGATTTTTTAAATTGAATATTTTCTTCTTTAATTTTAGTTGATGATTGATAATCAACCACTTACATTAAAAGAGAAACTAGTAGATTTTTGAATAGAGATGAAAAATGAATTGATTTTTTGGTTTATAGAGAATTCCAAGGACACGTCAACGCCCATCGAATTCGGCTCAAGGTTTTGGAGTTTATTCATCATCTTCATCGGCGCAAAATACAAGTGAATCGGCAACGGAACCAGAATCAGTTACAACAACTTCATCAGGAACTGTGGTTTCGCGACGGTATAAAAATGAGATTCATTAATGAAACTATCTTTTTTCTTTCTAGACGATCTCGTCGAAAATATCGAGATGGACGTTTAAGACCTCTTGATGCTGATGAAACGCCAACAGAAAATGGTAAATCAATAGAATTGTTTCTCTTGATTTATTCTTCTACCTTTTAGCTACATCCGGTTCCGATAATGAATCCGCAGTACGTCGACGTTTAGGAAAAGTAGTTGAATCACTTCAAGAAACTGATAACAGTTATGCAACACCACAATTACTAATGGCTTCTGATAATACATCTTCATCGGAAATATTTGAAAATGATGATAACAAATTCAAACGAACAACATCAGTTGCAAGTGGTATTCCACGTAAATTAGCCAATGATATAACTCAAGTAATTTCGAAAAATCTTTCTTCTAACTGATGCAAATATTCATTTTTTTCTTTCTAGTCTCCAAAACGACGAAAAAGTCCTCGATCTCGTAAATCAGATCAACCAACGAAAATAGTCATCGAAGTTGTCGATGTTTCCAATGATCTTTCTGATGCTACTCCTGTACCGGATTCACCATTATCGGCAAAACATCTTTCATTTACTCAAAGTTATCAAACACCAATGCCCGTTCTTGAACCCAAAGCAAATCAATATGATGAACCAACTAGTTGCGGTATAGAAAATACTTTCCTTTCTTATAATTCATGGAAGTACTACATGTTTATATTCATTTAGTTGTTCAGATAGTATACGATCAACCTTTTTTGTCACTGATCAAACCTCCAATGATCATCGTTCATTAACTATTGAACTTGATCCAATGTATTTAATTGAAAAAGATAATAATAATGAAGATTATTTCGAGAAAATGAAATATTCAAATATTAAACTTGGAATTGATGATAAGAGGTAAATTGATTAAAGAGAGAAAAAAAAAACTCAATGAACTTTAAATTGATTTTAGTCATCCAAATACCGTGGAATTGACATTTGAAAAGCGAAGAAATGAAAGTGAACAACGAGTTTATGTATTTGATACAATACAAGATCGACAAGTAGAAAGAAATAAAATATAATTGTATAAGATTTGATGATCATATCATTGTAGTCATTTATGGACGAAGTTCAACGTCATCTTGACATACCAACAACAATGGACATTAAATCAGATACACCCTTATTTCTCGAGGTTGGAAAAAGCATTCTTCGAGGAAAAAAATTAATTCTTTTTTTTTTTTTGTATAATTCAGTGTTCAAAATGCAGAAAAACTTTTCCACCATTAAGTTCAATGCATAATATCGGTTTGTCGAAATCGATTTCAAAACAACAATCAATAGATTTTCTTCTTTCTAGACACCGGATCAGCACCTATCTGTTTAAGCTGTCAAAATCCACCAACTGAGTAAACTCAAATCCTTCATTTATGATCCATTCTATTCTCTTATCATCGTTTTAGATTAATTAATGGTTTACAATTGAACTCAACTGTTGATATATCATCCGATGAAATCGATCTCGATCATCGTTTACATTTTCAAGTCGCAACAGAACATTTTACACATAATAATGAACAAATTAAATTTCATTTCAAAGTAAATTCAATTAAGCAAAGAATTTCAATTCATTTCAATTTATTTCAGTGTTTTGTTGTTCGTTCAACAACAAATAAACATTTTATTGCTCAAACTATTCTTACCAATTATGGAATCTACATATTTCAATATGAATCGTATGTTGAATCGAAAAGAATTCGTTTAATTGATTCACTTTTGTTTGTATAGATCGAATAGCGATGGAGAATCAGAATATACTCTTGTTGGAAAAGATCTATTAACAAATGTTCTTATGCTTGATATTGGTTATCGTTTACAAACATTTACAATTGAATTACAATCAGCTGCTTTTGCCTTTCTTCTTGCTGATCAACAGAAAACACAAAAAATTGTCAATCATATTCTTGGTAGAAACACATTTGATTTTGTTCGATTATTAAAAAAAACTTCTTTTTCCTAGAGGTTCTTTCGCCGATTGTACAAAGCGGTGAAGGTGCATTACAAAAAATTAGTCGTATTAGTTCCGATGAATATCGACAACGTTTATTTGAAATAATTAAAAGTGAATGTAAAATCGATGAACCTAATGATGATATGATTGATTTCTATTCGATTATTATTCGAATGGATCAAGGTGAGATGAAATTCATTCGAAAGAAATCTTTATTCTTATTTTTATCTATTCTCAGCTGGTCATAATCAAATGATCGCCTTATTATTACTTGAAAATTGGATTTTAATGATTGAAGATGAGTATGCAACGATTGATTCACGTCATGTACGTTTACCCGCTCGGTCAACATCGGAATCCAATCAATTAAAATGTGATCTTATGCATTTAGTTAATGTGGTAAGTTGTTTTAATGAATAAAAGAAAACATGACGAGATTTCTTTCTTTTTTTTCTTCTCAAGACAAATTATACCAATCATCCGAAATTATTTGTCTTTGATTTTGTTGATGAATCCGAAACAAAAGAAGTTCGATGGAAATTAGAAGGCCTATCAAATGAAAGTAAAATCGAATTTCTAAAAAAAGTTCGCGATTCATATAAGAAATTTATGGCCGTACCAATGCCGGAAACATTCGTATGTTCAAAAATTTGATTCGTTGATATTTCTCTCAAGTTTTATTTTTTGTTAGGAAATGGTTTAAAAAAAACATGAAATTCTAATGCTTATCAATCAGTGTGTTTTTGTCTGTTTATCGTTTCGTTGTAATCTATTTCCTTTTTTTTTGTATATTCATATTAAAAAAAAAGAAGATTTCTGTTTGATTTGAAAATTCAATCATTAAATTTTAATTTCAGAAGAACGATGTGCGATCTTTTTCAAGCCAATCCATGGAAACCATTATTATGTACGAATTGTCATCAGAATCGATCAGGTCATCATAATCTTGAACAATGTGATCATACATCAACGAATTTACCATCATCGAATTCTTCCATGCATTTATATGAAGAAATTATGGCGCAATATTTTACAACTAATATGGATATTATACCAACAATAACGAATGAAAATGAAAATATTGATAATGATGAAGATTCATTTTCCGATGAAGAACAAGATTTAATCAAACCAATATCGATTGAATTTATTCAAAATCAATCAATGGTTAATACGCAAGGTATTGTACTCATGGGACCGGATTTACAATCGAAACAGGTGGAAACGAAAAAACCGAAGAAAATTAATTTATTGAAAAAAAGTAAAAGTAATGCGGATGAATGCTTGAAAAAGGCGGAAATGATCGAGAATAATCCATCGAAATTATGGTGGTTTAAAGTTAAAAAAGCTAATGGTTCACCAGTTATTCAAACGGAATTAACGAATAAACCGAATGTATGTATCATCTGCAAACTATCTCGCATATCATTCGCCGGATTTTTGTTTAGATCTCAAGTCCATCGTTGAACAATCAAAAAGTTCGTGTTTTACCTGAAACAAATAAACTTACATTAAATGAAGGTATTCTTTTATTTTAATATAAAATTTCGCAATTAGTTGCTTTTTGTCTTCTAGCATTAAACCTCGCTCGACGTCAACATTTACTACCTAATCGTGAACCAAAATTACCTATCAATAATAAACCATATCATATTCCAGTTATTTCAACTGGACAAGCCACTTATGGATCATCTATTGCTTCTACAACATCATCTTCAACACAATCGAGTGCTGAATATGATAGTCATTTATTGAATAATTCAATAAAAGAAGAATCAACTTATTTAACCGCTATATCACCTGTTGATAATAATCTTTCTCTCGCAACAATGCTTGATAAGACCAATAAATTAACTATTGAACGTATTACAATTGATCTTCGAATAATTATTGATGAATATAAACATAATCTTCCAGTAGCTCGTTTTCAAACATTAAAATCATTTCTTCATCAACATCAATTATCGAAACTTTTATCAATTGAAGGAATTTATTTTCTTCTTTTACAAATTATTGATGAATTTTCTCATCATTCGACTCCGTTATTAACAATAGATCATTTTCTTATTGCTTCTCATTCAGCTATTCCTATCGTTGTAACAACAACATCATCTGTTACAAATGAAAATCAATCCATTGAACAATTTATTAAA
>Ga0116231_10013026_pt1 | contig 11879 bp, 5 predicted proteins | sample S1TSphgellanicum_2_FD_89695 | JGI IMG/M metagenome (GOLD analysis project Ga0116231, IMG submission 89695) | Host-associated microbial communities from peat moss isolated from Minnesota, USA - S1T2_Fd - Sphagnum magellanicum MG | ecosystem: Host-associated > Plants > Peat moss > Unclassified...
AATATTAAAAAAAAAACCCAAAAATACCAAAAATACAAATTCAGAATACAACAAAAAATTGATTTGGCAAAGGAAAACAGAAAATTAAAAAAAAAAAAGGCCTTTAAAAAAATGAAAAAACAAAAAAAAAAAAAACACAAACAAACAAGGAAAACACAAAAAGAGACGCCATTCATGGCAGTCCGTGGTACTAAATAAGTAGTACTCGAGACTTTTCAGCGTTGTCAGTAGCTAAGCTAAAGCTCTCCTTTGAACTCTTAGCTAAAGATAGCGGTGGCAGATTGCCAGCAATGAGGGGATCTGCACAACTCTCGAGTCGCATGCCCCATTGCATTGCAGGGCTCTCTTTCTTGCAGTTTTGTGATCATGTAGGCTAGTCACTCACACACAGGCAATCAATCACTCACAAGAGGAATTAGCCAAATTTGTAACAATCATTCACAAGAGGAATTAGCCAAATTTGGCTACAGGTCAAACATGAAGATTATTTTTAAATTTTTTTGGGGAATCACGCTATGTTTTGGCTACATGCTAGAAGCTATAATCTAAATCTGGTGGCTTCCAAAAAAATAAATTCCTGAGAATATGGTGACTTTGGGTGTTTTTAAATTTAAAAAATAAAAATGCCTTTGTAAGATTTGCAGCTGGTGGTTTTTTTTTTTTTGGGGCACCCCCACCCCGCTCTCAAATGGGGGTGACCTATTGTCTAAATATGGCGATTTCAGAACAATTTTCACAAAAATCCTTTTTGTATGTATGTATGAGTCACACTGCAACAGGTAGTAAAAATCTGTTGTTATTGTTACAATAAATTGCATGCCATTAATTACGTTATTTAATTCACAACGTGAAAAAAAATCGGTCCCTCTTTCGCCGAAGAAACAACCCGGAGACGTAAGTACTTGGTCTTAGGGTTCAGGTCCTTTTAGGTGTGCCCGCGGGCAGATAGAAATTTGGGGTGTGAAGAGATACAACTCATGTGTACAAGTTTACATACACAGTAACTTAGTAGACTCTCTAATAGTAAACCGAACGAATATCATCCCCCCGCCCCCCCCTCTGTGTGCCAGAGTCAATCAGCATCCATGATCCCACTATGAAGGATGGATGGATGGATGGATGATAAGTGGTGAGAAAACAAATTTTCTGTTGAATTCCTGTTCTCTAGTTAACCATGTTGGTTAGCTTAGTTGCTTTTGTTACCTACCTACCTACCTTCTAACTTGTAGGGTTTAGGGTAGGGCAGGTATGTAGTAAAAACATCCCTTGCCTATTTATAAACAAGCTATTTACATAATAATCACCTATATATTTTCTTACTTACTTGGTTAGGAAGTACTTCTTGCAAATGGGTTGCCGAGGTGAAACCAGATATTAACTCAGTTGAGGTTCATCCACAACTAAGTTACAAGGGGCATCCAGTAGATGGTGTTGCTGGTGGGTGCTAGTGTACTCTTTGCCCTCAGACATTGCAGTGAAGGCAATGGAAGAGTCTATTGTAGTAGGTACTACTCATCAATTAAGAGTTCATTTGATGCCACCTGATGAAACTGGGCCAAAGTTTGGTATCCCTACTACATTCTAAAGTCATGTGGAGGAAGTCCATGATAGAAACATGTCTGGCATATAACTCCCACTTGGGATTCACAGAATCACCATACTAACTACCATGTGTTTTTTGAATTTAGTACCTATGGTTGAACATTTATCATCCTCATGGATTGTCATTTAAAAGGGAGAAATATTATGCAACAAGTCACTTGCTTTTGCTTTTATGTTACCCTCTTCAATTTTGTTCAAAATTTTCTAGTTCTCGCAGCTAGCGTCTGTGTGTATGTGTGTGTGTGCATGCAGATGAATGATGAGCTTATCTAGCTAGCTAGCTTGCTACTATTGTAGCTTTGTTGTCTCATATGAGTTAATGCGTGCGTGTTAAAAACGTCATTTCGAGGTTCAGTTACATTACGGCACTCTCACTCGAGTCCCTGTCTCGACTGTGAAGTTGTCCAGTGGTTTTGTTTCCCCATTTTTCTTGTGATGTAGTTGAAGTGGTGATCATCCATAAAGGCAGTTTAGCCAAATTTGGTTTTTAAAAAAAGATACGAAAATACAAGAAGTGGTGATCATCCACAAGGTAGTTCAGCCAATTTTTTTTTAAAAAAAAGATACGAAAATTCAAAAGAATTTAAGCATCCTTCGAAAATTTGGCTAAATTTTAGAACCCAATAGAGAAATATGGCGATTTTGTAAAGAAAAAAATTAATGAAAAATGAAGAATACATATTTTTAGCCACGTTGAAAAAGAATTTAGCCACCAAAAAAAAAAAAAGACTCTGCTGTGAACTAGATAGATAGATACCTCGGCTATTCGTCAGTCAGTTATGGTACACAACCGTACGCGGTTTTGCTTACATTTTGCACACATACAAACAACAACCCCGTCCGTCATGAGGACTCCGCTGCTGCTGCTGCTGCGGTGCAATAGGTAAGCCTGTACCGCTCCTACCCGTGCCGTGCCTGGCCGGTCCGGGCCGGGGCGGGTGGAGCGTGATGGCAAGTTTAATTTGCAGGGTCACATACTGAACATTTGCTGGAGCTCTGCTCTGAAGCGTAGGCAGTGTATTGCTTGCACTAGCCTGGACCTGTCTTTCTCTCTATCATGTGCACTGCGCCGTCGCATCATCATCATGAGCCCAATGTCAGTTTGTTCTCTCTCCCTTGCAATGCGTTCTCAGCTTGCGCTTTGTTGGTCCCCGTTTCTGTCGCAATCGGACTTCTTCACACTTAGAGTGAGTCAGTGAGGGAGGGAGTGAACATTTTTGTTTTTTTTTTTTTTTGCGGGGGGTGTGTTGAAGTTAGAAACAGAAATCGCGCAGTTATGTGCGGTGATTTGAAGGTCCGGAATGTGATGGGAAGCTTGTTGTGATTTTGTTTTTATTTTCTGAAGATTGTGGGACGAGAATGATGGAGGAACTCATGGTGGATGGGGCACACAGGTTGGCGACAGATAGCCTGGGAGAATTTTAGCTTGTAGTGATCGGTGGCGGGTGGTTGCTTGATGATGATGATCAGAGATGTTCATGTGAAATGGGGTAGCAGCTGAAGAATTTTGATGAGTGTGAATCGTTGTTGGAAGCGGTGCAATAGCATCCAACTTTTTGTAGTTCGATAGGAGCGTGACAGACAAAAGAAAGATCGAGCTGTGAGGAAGTGCTGATGAAAACGGACCTCTTGTGGCGGTCTCTGCTGGTCGGTGTGGTTTGTAGATAAATAATATTCTTTGCGACAACAAACAAGCCGCCGTCGACTTGGCGACGTGTTGTGAGCGAGCGGTTTGCGCTCTGGTGGTGGCGGTGGTGGGTGCTGGAGGGAGGGAGGGAGGAAGGGAGAGAGGGAAGGTTTGGACCGGTCCCCCGGAAGCAGGGACAAAATTAGAAGGGACTTCCCAAAATTAGGAAGCGAAAATGTTTTTGGAATTTAGAAAATTGCACACGCAAACGCCATTGAACTGCCCGCCGAGTTGTGAAGACTCTGTGAGTCTTCTCTTTGACCGGCTTCGCTGTGGAGAAATCCCTTCTGGGTTTTGGTTTTCAGAATTTCTTGCTTATGGGTCTTGCTCTAGTTTCTGGAAGTCTGATCAAATTGCGACGATTTCGAAAGAGTTTGTCTCGGAAAACCTTAGAGACAGTTTGCCGGAGCACATGAAGATTTACGATCTTAAACTAAGTTTCTAGTGTTTTGTTCTTCCCAGATTGTTCAAAACCTTCTTCCTCTTCTGATGAATACTATTCTTGCAGCCAACTCATGAGATGACCCATTTGCTGGGAGGAGCTGCTGGAAGATGGTGGAAATATTTGTGCCAGCCAACCATCGCTACATTGGCTGCAGTTACAGTAGTCTTGACTTTGTTCCTCAGCAGTGTTTTTGTCAACCAGCAATCCGCTATGGTATGTATGTATGCCACATGCAGTTATTTCTTCTCCCCCCTGCACTCGTTCTGCATCTGGTGGCATCATCGTGATTTGCATCTTTGAGTCATGAGTTGCACTGATATATAGTCTGCTCTAGGGTTTAAGCACTGTGTCATTCAGCTAGCTCTTTCTCATCTGCTCATTACACTGTAGAACCTGCGTTTGTCAAACTGTTCAGATTGAAGTAACTAGTTAGAGATGGTTGTGCATCTTCAAAGAATGATCGATCTTAGCTGGAGATGGGTTGCGCATCTTTGAATAGTGATTGGTCTTACTTGGAGGCGGGTTTTGCACCTTTGAAGAGTGATTGATCTTAGTTGGAGATGGGTTTCAGTGCATCTTTGAAGAGTGATTGATCTTAGTTGGAGATGGGTTTCAGTGCATCTTTGAAGAATGATTGATCTTAGTTGGAGATGGGTTTCAGTGCATCTTTGAAGAGTGATTGATCTTAGTTGGAGATGAGTTGCATGCATCTTCCAAGACTGATTGATCTTAGTTGGAGATGGCTGGCTGAGCATCTTCCAAGAGTGAGAAACCTAACTCTGAGACTGTATGATCTCAATCTGTTTTGTTTGTTTGTTTGCAGACTTCAGTGATGGAAAAGCTTACTTCACCTTTCAAGGTATGAATTTCCAAATCCTTCATCTGGAGCAAAATCAATATCAAGTCTTTTCTCTTGTTTGTGGGTTAGGAGGAGTGTCTCTCCTTTTTTTCTTTTCAGATCTGAAATCTGTCTCTCTCTCTCTCTCTCTCTGTGTCTCTGTGTTCTAATTGCTGGATCACTCCTCGATTCTATTCAGGTTGACATAAATTGTAAGTACAAAGTTGTGAATACTTATTTCAAGATATTGTATTGTATTGTATTGAATAAGTCAAGTGTTTCTATCTTTACAGGATTGTGGCAAATGTGCTGTAACAAGGACACAGTGTACAAAGGGTGGAGAGCTGTTACCAAAAGGAATCATTGTGGGGACCTCAGACTTGCAAATGCGAACTCTTGCTGTAGAAGATGAGGACATGGTACACCATTTCCTTTACTATCTATGTCTTCATCCTTGTTATTGCTTCTTGTACATAAAAAGTGAATTTGGTGGATCATTTCCACTTGAATTTGTCACAAGAATGATTGTGTTCTCTGGATCCAGGTGGCAGGTATGGTGTCAGTCCATGTGCTGGCATCAGTGTTTCCAAGTAGGCTTTGTGGAGTCACTTGTGATGTTTCCTTGTATTGACATTTCCCTTGCCAGGTTATGAAAATCACCCCCAAGAATCTATTGGCAATGGCTGTGGGCATCAACCAGAAGGAGGGAGTGGATCAAATTGTGCAGAAGGTTTTGCATTTGTACCTTCTTCAAGAGCATGAATTTTTTGGAAGTACCAAAATCCTGAATTTTGCATGGATCATTTATTTGCATTCTTGGCCCAGATTATTTGCTTGAAGATTCATAAAGCCCGTTAACATGGCTGTTAATTTTCTGGATGGCTTCTGGACATCTATTGAAGCCTGAGTATTTTTCTGATAATGTTTAATGTTGCTAATTTTCCAGTTTCCACTCAGCAACTTCACAATTATGCTGTTCCACTACGATGGTATAACTGATCAATGGAATGATTTGCCATGGTATAACCAGTCAATTCACATTGTTGCCTTGCATCAAACAAAATGGTGAGAACATACATGTGTCTCATCTGCAACTATCTGATCCTGCTTTTTCCAGATTGCACTGTTTTGTTCTATTCTGAGCATGTTCTCTTCATAATACTGTGTCACTTTGGGTGAAGTACACAAATGGGTTTAGGGTATCTTTGGAATGATTATTTTATCTCTGGATTTTCCATTGTGATCTGCTCTCTTGATATGAGAACTTTCTACACATTTAGCAGGAGTGGGGCAACATGGTTGTAGCATAGAAAATACATGGGGAAAGAAAGTATATATTCATCTTGCATGTGCACTTGAGAGCTAACTAGTTTGGCACTAAATCAAAGATTTGGCAAAAGTATTCATGTTTGCAATTGATACTCTTGTTTTTAATAGGGTTTTGTTTGGAAAAAGGCAGGTGGTATGCGAAACGATTCATGCATCCAGATATTGTCGAGCAGTACAATTACATCTTTCTATGGGATGAAGATCTGGGGGTCAAAAATTTCAACGCTTCTAGGTATTGTGTTTACCAAACTCTTGTAATCAAAATCCTACAACATTGTGTGGTAGTCTGGAAGTAACTGGATTTTTTTCAAGTCTTGTTTTGATGATTTTTTTTCCTCAGGTGAAGTTTAAAAGGCAGCACAAGATGGTCCATACTTAATTGGTTGTGTTATGAGCCATTGTGGTGTCTACAGAGTAGTAGAGGAGAATTATAAATGGCAAATTGTCTCTCTCACAACATGCTTTCCATTGATCACCAGATATGTGCAGATCATGGAGGAAGATGGCATGGAGATTTCTCAGCCGGCACTTGACCCTGCATCATTGGATATTCATCATGGAATCACACTTCGCAGACCGAAAAATAGGTCCCACAAGTATGTTGGCTGTCATCATCTCATTTTATTGACTTCCACTCTTCTTCTGTGCCAGCTTTTCAGTTTAGGCAGGGTTTTTGGGGCTTAGATTACCAAATCTTGTGGAAAAGAAGTGTGCATTCTTTCTCCTGAAGTGATCTGGATAATTGTGTGATTTATACTGTCATTGAATGGTTTCATTGCTGTCATGGCAAACAGGAGGTTTTACAAGGCTAGAGGTCTAACTCTTTGTACAGAAAAGAGCAATGGGCCTCCTTGTACCGGGTGAGCATTTTTCTTTACATTCTGATTTCAGATGCATGTGGTTGCACCTTGTTCATCACTCTCATGGGTGGTAAAATTCACTGCCGGGTGGTTTATGGAAGTTATATAGCATCACTTCTTCTATGCTTTCTTCCACTGTGAGGCTTGCTGCAAGTTGAATCCACAACTTCAGTATCCTGAAGTGCAGAGCCTTTGTCACATTGCAGATGGGTGGAAGTGATGGCACCGGTTTTCTCAAGGGCGGCATGGAGGTGTACTTGGCACATGATTCAGGTAATGCTACATTTGTGGAGCCCTCCCAAACTCATGAAGAACCCTAAATAGCTATAAGTGAATACTCAGAAAGGATATCTATCTGGATTTAGGGTTTAGGGTTTCGGAATTAGCTCAACAAGAAGCTTGGGGTTTTTGTTGATTCACTGTCTGATCCTCTCCATTGTGGTAGAAATAGCAAAAGCAGTTGGTCTCACTGTCTGATCCTCCCTCCATGCATGGTAGTAGAAATTACAAAAGCAGTTGGTTTGTGCTTTCAGGAACATCATCAGGCTATAATTGGAAGTGTTGCAATTTTTTCCTTTTTCAGCTGCATAACTTTTTGTCACACTGAAGTTTTTACACCTTTGTGTATTTGATGTGGTGGTAACAGAATGATCTGGTTCATGGCTGGGGCCTTGACTTCAAGATTGGCTACTGTTCCCAGGTTAGTGTTTTCCCATTGTTTGGAATGTGTTCAATATATTAGCTCATTGAAAAGCTGTCTTTGTATGCTGCCATGGGTCCTTGGCTGAGCTTCTTCCCCTTGCAGCATTTCTAGTTAAAGCCCTCATCTCTCTTTGTTTACTCAAAGAATTGGCATTGCACTGCTCACCCAAATTAGGGGAAAATGGACACACTTATTACTTACACTTGGACTGTGAATTTGAGGAATTTTCTTTCTAGTGCTGAACTGTGCGGTTAATGACAGTATTGAGCTCATCATCCCTGCTGTGTAGCTGGATGCTAATGGGTTTTTATGTAAAATGTGGTACCAGGGGATCCGGAGTGAAAAAGTGGGAGTTATTGATGATGAATATGTGCTGCATAAAGGCATCCCATCTCTTGGAGGTCCTCATAACAATAGGGTAAGCTCCTCACCCTCCTCACTCACTCACTCTCCTATACCGTAAACCCTTGCTATACCGTATAACCAAAATCTGTTGTGCTATAAGATGTCTTGACCATGGTATTGCTTGTGGGTACAACAATCCAGCACAATTTGGGCGCTTACTTAGTGCATATGCACATTTGTTATGTTGGGATGCCTAGTTAGCTAATGTGTTTGAAGATGTCCACAAAAGTTTTCAAGAGGTGGTGAAGGTAATGTGGGTCCTGTAGGTTTTAGTTTTGGTCTGCCACTTACACAATACTCATCCTGTTTTTGTTTGTGCATCAGACTCTTGCCAGTGAATTGGCACTGACTGACGCACCCAACACCACAGGGGTATGTTGATTCTAGCATGAAGTACAGATCTGTTCTAAACATTTCAGGGTGCTACAGAGCTCTGGCATGTGCCTTAGAGATGATGTACAAAATTTCTTAGCTTCTTTGTTCTCAGTGCTGCTGTAGTGTACCAGATAATCTTAAACTAGTTCAGGTTTTCCTTTTTGGGCATGCATTCTGTTGTTCTTGTGTTTTCTTTTGTATACTGTTATGTCTACTTCAGCCTTTATTTATCTTAATGCTCCTGTTTCCGGGTGTTGTAGGACTACGATTTGCGGACAGAGGTGAGGACCATACAAATGTTCCATGTTTCTCACGCCCATGTGCATGTGTGCACATGTTTTTTTCTTTCATTCCTTGGAACTCCCAGTTGATTGTCACTCACATCTAGATTTTCCATCCATTCTAAAACCAGGTGAGCCGCTGTTTGGATGACTAAAATGTTCTGGCAAGTGTGATGTCTCATATGTGCATGGGATTTACAACAGGTTCGGAGGCGATCTGGTGCAGAAATGAAAGCATTCCTTCAACGATGGCGCAATGCTGTGAAGGCTGACCCAAACTGGATTGACCCATACAAGACATCCAATGAATCCTCACAAGGTTACCATACAAGGTAAAATTATAAAGGACAGAAAAATACTGTACCTGTGAGGGCAAATGCATGACACTGTAAATATGGATCTGCTGCAATCATTTGGATGGCCTTGGTTGGGGGCAGCTCTGCTGGTTACCTGTCTCTTCAACAGTGATTGCATCAAAAAGAGGTTGACATCATGTGGAATAGGGGACCAATGGAACCAGTGGTGCAAGTCAGCTTTTAGAAGTGGCACAAGCCAAGTCTAAATTCTGCAACAAAAAGACCTGGATCAATCATGAAAAAATAAGCTCTGGAATTACATCTGCACGGCACCTCTGCAATATAATTTAGACTTTGTACCTCCCCTCCCTTTGAGTTGAGGCCAAGTGAATTATCACCTACCCAGTGGTCATGAGCTGATAATCTGGCAATTCAGTGAATTACAGGGGGATAGAGAGATCTCTAGCTTTTGAAGTTTGCAGTTTGTGTTGGTACCTCAGCTTATTTTGCTGCACACACAGAGTAGTACATACATGGCTTGTCTCAATCTGTTGATGGATTGATGCAAATGTCTCTGCACTAAGTTTTCCAACATACTTAATACTATTCCATTACCAGATGCATAATTTTTTTGCAAGCACCATTTGCTTATTGCAATTATGTGAGAGACTTCTCTTCTCATTGGAGTCAAAGACCAAGGAGATTATTGTCTTTATAACAGAAACAGGTTCTCATTTGCTTCTTGTACAAAATTCATGTGATCAAGTGTGCACCATGTGGCTGCTGGTGTGGTTTAGGGTTTGGGGTCTTTCTCCATTTTAGGTTTAAGGCACCAACTGCTTCTTAGGGTTTAGTGTCCTTCTCCTTGATAGGGTTTTTGATGATTGTAGTATGTATGGATTGTTAATTTATCTTAAGAAAATTTCTTAACAAATGTTAGGGGATGGGTTATGTTAAAACATCAAACATAAAAGAATATTAAACACAATGTATTTTGCACTTGTATGTTTTCAAATTTGATAAATGTAATGGAAATCCATAAAAGTTCATGATTTTCTTTAGGTGAAAAAGTAGATTTTGATATAGATTTCCATGGGTCCAAAGGCCTATCATAGTGTCAAACAATCAATTTCAACATGATAACCTAATTTGTTGAATGTGTGTAAACCATGTGATCTCATGACTAAAACCATTTGAATATGAGCAATCATCTCATGTTTGAATGGATTCAATGCAATATGGCATTGTGTCATTTGTGCTATATATATGGGTTATCAAATTGTTCCATTCTATAGGTTTGATGCAAATTTTTTTCAATTACTAAATTTCTAGTATGTGGATTTGGCTTGATCAATAAGGCAATGTTGTTGTTGGTAGTTGCAATTAGACCAAAATGCGTTGTCACGACTTGCCTTCTTTTGTTTAATGTCAAGGTTTCTTTTTTATTGAATGTTATGGACTTTACCCATTACAAAGAACTTCATATTCTCTCCATGCATTTTGGGTCACCTCCCTTTTCCTTGACAACAATGGTGCCTTAAAAAAAGTAGAATTAAACCTTCCATTTTATGGAAGGTACTAATATGACTAGGAAAGGAACATTTCCCACTTTTGTAAGGTTCAAAAACTTTGAAAAGTTTTTTTTAAAATCAAAAGGTAAGGAACATTTTGGGCTTTGGTTAGCTGAGAAATTCTTCCTTGCCCTATACAAAAAAAAACCTCACTTCCTATTTAACCACACTAAATTGGTCAAGGTGAGAAAAAGGGGAATTTTATAATTAAAGAGATTGTTCACCTACATTCTTTCCAAGAGACTTTATTTATTTATTTATTTATGATTATTATTATTATTATTATTTTGGGGGTACTAGAGAGGGTGCCTAGTAAGCCTCTAAGCCATAAAGGGACACCCAGGGAAGAATGGATCCTAGGGCATAACAATGGCAATAGGCCAATTTCAAGTCACAAGTTACAACCCATAACCTTCAACCGAGGGTCCAAACCAGTTCTTTGATTTTTGATAACCATTGATTAAAGGGTATACATATACCCTTACCCTTACCCACCGGTTCCGGGTTCCATAAAGTGAGAACCTCCCAACACTAGTTTTTACTACAATTTTTGGAGGGTTTTTACCAAAATGCACATCACAAAAAATTTCGGTTGAACTACATTAAAAAATTATTACTGGAAAAACCTAAAATTTCTTATTTGTAATAATTTTTTTTTGATTTTTGATTTTTTAAGAACATTTGTTGACAAGAAAGCCCCATTGAACAAAACAAAACAAAAGAGTGAGACAAGCAGCTCTCTTGTGAGAAGCTATGTCTTAAAATAATGTTTTTTTACATAAGATTTTACAAGAATATGTAATGGAAATGTTTTCATTATTATGAATTCAAGTTAAATGGGTTAAGAGTTCATTGGTTTTTAAATGAGGAGGAGATTTGAAAAGTCTTTTTTTTTTTCCCATTTCTACTAACAAATTATACCTACAAATTCAAACTTAATTTCACAATATTTAAGATTGTATAAGCTTACCCCTTTCCCTCAAACCCACAAATTCAAACTTAATTTCATGATATTTAGGATCATATAAGCCTACTCCTTTCCCTCAACCCCACAAATGAATCTAAACACATGAAAAAAAACCATATTGTGTACAAATCAATTCAAGCTCTTTTCATTTTGTATGTTTAGGCAATTTTCTTGAAAAGGTCTCAGCTTATGCGCACATAACACTAAATACTTATACTTTGACGATTTCAAAGTGCGTTGCTATTGGGAACATCTTGGGAACTTGGGAAACATATTGAAAATTCATTGAGAACATGATGAGAACACATTGTGAACAGAAAAATCCAAAAAAAATCAAAAACCCCCTACCTTTCACCCAAAAAATGATATGAAAAAAAAGTCATGTGCTATTGGGAACATCTTGGGAATTCATTAGGAACATAGTGGAATAGATTGTGAACAAAAGAATCCAAAAAAATCTAAGAAACCTTCACCTTCCCCCAAAAATAATATATATGGAATAAAAATAAAATGCTATTGG
>Ga0116231_10013027_pt1 | contig 11878 bp, 11 predicted proteins | sample S1TSphgellanicum_2_FD_89695 | JGI IMG/M metagenome (GOLD analysis project Ga0116231, IMG submission 89695) | Host-associated microbial communities from peat moss isolated from Minnesota, USA - S1T2_Fd - Sphagnum magellanicum MG | ecosystem: Host-associated > Plants > Peat moss > Unclassified...
CGACATCATCAGCGGTGAACGGCGCCCCATCATGCCATTTCACGCCCTGTTTGAGTTTCCAAATGACCGATTTGCCGTCGGCGGATAGGCCGCCATTCTCCCGGCTTGGCAACTCCGCCGCCAAAATGGGGCGCAACTCGGCTTGCGAATTCCATGCGGCCAAAGGCTCATAAAACAGCCGCGACCCGTCTTGGTCTTTGGTGCCGACGGCAAAATGCGGGTTCAGCAAGGTCGGCCCCTGCCACCACAGCAGCTTCAGCGTGCCGCCGCCGCCCGCCTTGGTGGGCTTATATTCTGTGGCGGCTTGCGCGTGCGGCACGCCGCTGAGAGTGAGCAACTGCGTGGCCAACGGCGCCGTCAAGCCCAGGGCCACCATGCGGCGCACAAAACTGCGGCGCGAGAGGTCGCCCCGCTTCACGTTGTCGATCATCGCCTGTAGGTTGTGTGCGTCCATCCATGCCTCCGGTAAAACATCATGACAGGGCTGCGGCGGCATGAGACCTGGCAGCTTTGTGTCATTTTTTCAGCAACTATCGTACCACCTGGGTTGGCATCAATGGTTCTTCTGCCCTACCGAGAAATCGCCTTGCGGCCGAGACCTGCGCGGCGGTGCGATTGGCCAGGCACCATAGCCAGGCGCACCGGTTTTGTGCACCGACCCACGACCCTGATCGCCTTATTTCGAACAGGGCACCCTTCGCTCCGCCTCACACGTGTTCAAACGTAAGAGGTTGCCATGGCGTCAACAATCCTCACCGGCGCAGCAGGCCCGGTCACCATTGCCCCCTCTTATACCATCAGCGCACCGGGTCTCGTCGGCACCGTCACGGAAATGACACGGCAGGTGTCAATCTCAAGTTCAGACAGCGGGCTTTACGAAGACAAGCTGGATGCAGCTATGCGAGGCGCCGATATCAAAAATATCACCGCCTTTGAGCTTGGCGTGACAAGCGTCAACCTGACCGCTGTCTCCACCACCACCCGTGGTCCCGCGCCCGTCGCTACTCCGGCGGGTGAACCAGCGATGGAGTTGCAAGGCCCTGTGCTCCAACCTGGCACGGCACGAGCGGTGCTTTACACCGACGAAGCCGGCGTCACACGCTGGGTTTTCCCGACAGTGACGAAGGGTGCGTCGGTCACGTTTCTTCTGCCGCTTGAAAGCGCCAAGCGACCGGCCACCACAACGGTTGCCAAAAGTGCCATTCTCACCACATTGGGCCGCCGGTTGATAAAAGTTCTAGAATGGGCATCCGACCCCTTCCTTGGGCCGACTGTCTTACAATCTGTCAAAGAATGGGAGATGAAGCGCCGCCCTTATAGGTTTCGGCGCCTGCCGTTTGGCGACCAGCCTCTGTCGTGGGAGGCGTTGCAAAAAGGTCCAGCGCTTCTTTTGATTCATGGCACATTCAGCACGGCGGAGGCGGGATTTTCTGGGCTGTCGGGCGAGACCCTATCGGCGCTCATTGCGCAATATGATGGCCGGGTGTTCGCTTTTGACCACCCAAGCCTCTACCACTCACCCAGAGAAAATGTTCAAACATTGCTCGACATGCTGCCCAATGGCGCTGATTTGCAACTCGACATCGTCACGCATAGCCGTGGCGGTCTGGTGGGGCGGGAATTGACTGAGCGCTTGCCGAGTTACCAACTTCACGGCCGACGATTGCGCATCCGCCGGGCGATTTTTGTTGCCGCGCCGCAGCGCGGAACGATTTTGACCGATAGCGACCACGGCATCATGATGCTTGATCGGTACACGAACCTTTTCACCGATCTGCCTGATGACGCCTTCACCATTTCGATGGAATCGCTCTTTACGCTGGCCAAATTGCTCTATCATAACGCGTGCACGGTGCTGCCAGGTTTGCTGAGCATGTTTCCTCCGGGCGATTACCTACGCGAGCTCAATGCACATCCAAATCATCACACCGAGTACTTCGCTATTGCCGCGGAGTACAAACCAACCGGCGCGAGTGCGCTCACGCGGTTTGGCTGGAATGTGGCTGACGCTCTGGTTGACGGCATTTTCGCTGAAGCCAACGATGGCGTGGTGCCGACGCTCGGCGCTTATCAACTGAATTCGGGAGTTTCGGGATTTCCAATTGATGCAGTGCATCGCTTGGTGTTAGGCAAGGAGAGTGACACCCATCATTGCAACTATTTCACCAAACAGCCGGTGCGTGAGGCGATGTTGCGTTGGCTGCACGAAGACCAGGTTGTCGCCACATAGGTTGGGTGGTGCGCTACCTGCCGGAAATAACGGTTTCTCTTCCGGTGTTAGAAATGGACCAAGATACCGACCTAGTAAGTGCCAACGATGCGCCACAACTGAACGCAACCGCTCCTTAAAACAGAGGCCAAGGAACCATGTCTGACACACCGACCATTGCGGGGCGTGCCCCGATGCCCATCACCGTTGAAGCCGGGAAATCTTATTACTGGTGCTCCTGCGGCAAGAGCGCGTCCCAGCCATTTTGCGATGGCTCACACCAAGGGTCGAATTTCACACCCCTGGAATACACGGCACAAAAAGACGGGCAGGTCTGGTTTTGTACCTGCAAGCACACGAAACATCCGCCTCTCTGCGACGGTGGTCACAAGCACGTCTGAACGGGTTGCCGAGGTTGGGGACCGAGCGTCCCCAAACTTTGGGAGATTTACGCTTCCGGTGCGACGCCGATATATCTGAATTGATGCGCCATATCGTCGGCAGGAAACGCCGAATCATACTTCACCTGAAAGACGCTGACCACGCGGGAAGCCAAGTCGCCGTTTTTATCGAACGAGATCGTTCCCTGCATTGTTGGCAAGTTGGTGGCCTCAATCGCGTCGCGTATATTGGCCCGGCTGAGCGATTTCTTTGCTTTCACCACCCGGCCAATCGCATCGCCAATCACCAGCACCGCGTCATAACAGGTGATGCCGTAATCATTGGCTTGTTTGCCGTATTTGGCCACGTAGCGCTTCATCCAGGCGACCGCATCGGGTTGGTCTAGCAAATGCGGCGCCGCGAGGGTCGCATACCAGCCTTCGGCTGCGGGAAAACCGCCGCCGGTCAAAATTTCGGGCTCGAACATACCGTCTCCCCCGCCTTTGATAATCCCGGGAACAATATCATAGGCTTGTTTGACAACTTTAATGCCGGCTTGCGCGTCTCCGCCGTAGTAAAGCGACAGAGCGCCCAGCGATTTTATCTTGGTGATGACCGAGGTATAGTCAGCTTGTTTGGGGTCAATCCGGTCGCGGCCCAAAACCGTGATGCCCTTTTTCTTGGCTTGCGCCTGAAACGCGTCGGCCAGCCCCACACCATATGCGCCGGAATCATCCAGTACATAGACGTTCGGCGTTTTCAGAACTTCCGCATATTAATTGGCCATATTTGGGCCCTGATAGGCGTCTGTTGTCACCGTGCGGAAGTAAATCGCTGGTCCTTCGGGGCGGTAAATCTGGGCGAATTTCGGGTCGGTAATGTCGGGGTTGGTCGACGCCGGCGTAATAATCGCCAGACCCGCCGCACTCAGAATGGGCGACATCGCTTTACCCGAACCGCTATTGTAGGGTCCTATGGCCGCCAGAATGGTTTTGTCGTTGACCATTTTGCGGGCATTGGTGGCGGCCTGCGCCGGGTCGTATCCCCCCGATGTGGCGGTTCCGTCATCCATCAGAACAAGTTCGAGCTTATAGCCACCGACGCCGCCACGGGCGTTGATATCATCCACGGCAAGCTCCGCGCCGTCTTTGATCAGCGTTGCACCCTCTGCCTCACTGCCGGTAAAGGGCATATTCACGCCAATACGGATGACTTTGCCTTCGGCCTTGGCGGGCGTATGGATCAGCGCAGCCGCCGCAAGCCCGCTCGCAAATTGGATACTGGCACGACGCGTGATTTTTTTCATGCTCGATCCCTTCTCATAAGGCGGTGGCATTGTAGGCACGCAACTCCTGCGCCAAATGTCGAATAGAAGCCGGAATCGGCGCGATCACCGGAATGATATGACGGGCGGCCAATGCCGCTGCCGCTTGCCCCAACGGGCCGCCGCCGATTACGACGCTCTCGGCGCCATCGGATCGTAGGCATTGCCCCACCGCGTCGTCCAGCGCCTCGATCAGCCGAACAGGATCGGCGACGAGCGCCAAAGGATCGCCCGACGTGAGCCGAACACCGGTGAACTGATCAGCGAGCCCAAGTGCCCTGACCCGCGCGATGATGGCATCAACGAGCCCCGGGGTAACGGTTGCGATACCAAATCGGCGTCCGGCGTTTTGCCATTTGGCAGCTTCCCGCATGGCAGCTTCGGCGATGCCAATGACAGGGATGCTCACCCGCGCTCGGAGTTCCTGGACGCCCGGGTCACCAAATGCACTCACGATGATTCCGTCGACGTCTGGCGCGTGTTCCGCGCCAAGAGCAATCACCTCTCCGGCTGACACGCTAAGCGCTGCCCCATCGACGATCATGGCCTCGCCCCGACGCGCCGTGGCGCCAAGCACCGTAACGCCACCTGGTGCCGCAGCTTGTGCAATGGCCACCATTGTGGCGGTGGTGGATTGCGAGGTGTTGGGATTAATCAAAAGAAAACGCATATGAGACTTTCTCTGGTCCGACAGTTGCATGGACCACCTGCCCCGGTCGATGCAAGCGGCCATTTTCCGGACATGCCCCCGCTTGTCGCTTATACACTGCCGCTTAAACGAGGATGGCATGACAACAACCCCAATCACCCGTCGTGTGGCGACTATTGGTCTCGGCCTCGGCCTGGCAGCGCCCTGGGTACGGCGCGCCCGCGCCGCGACAACACTTTATGTGCGCACCCCCGGCGGGGTCTATGACGATATCATGCGCAAATCGGTCTATGAGCCGTTCTTGAAGGAAACCGGCATCGCGGTCGTCACGGTGCCCTCAACCATCGGTAAGCTGCTGGCCATGTTCAAATCCGGCAATGTTGAGCTGGATGTCATCGATACCGCAGACGGCCCCTTGCTGACTCTCGACCGGCTTGGGGCGTTGGAACCGATTGCTTACAACAAATGGAAATACGGCCATAAGGATGAAATCTTGGCTGGGCAGGCGCTGCCAACCCGCGTGGCCACATACCTCTACGCCACCGCGATGGTTTATAATACGAAGGCCTTCTCCGCCGATCATCACCCGCGCAACTGGGCGGAGTTTTGGGATACCAAAACATACCCCGCACAGCGCAGCCTGCCGGATCTGTCGAGTGGTGAACCGCCCATCGAAATCGCTATGTTGGCAGACGGTGTGCCGATGGACAAAATCTACCCGATCGATCTCGATCGGGCGTTCCGCTCATTGAGCAAAATCCGCGAGTCCATTCCAAAATTCTGGGATACGGGGGCGCTATCCGCACAAATGATGTCGGACCAAGAAGTCACCCTTGCCGCCATGTGGAACGGGCGGGTGCAGGCGCTGATCGACAAAAACGCACCGCTGGCGATTGAGTGGAACCAGAACATGATTCAGCTTCAGGCGCTCGGTATATTTAAAGGCGCAAAAAATCCGGAGGCGGCACAACTATTTGTGGATTTTGCCAGCACCGCAGCACCCCAGGCCGGAGTGGCCCGCGAACTGCGGTATGCGCCCGCTAATCAAAAAGCGTTTGACTTGATTGACCCAGCCCTTGCCGCACAGATGTCGGGAAGTCCAAAATATCGCGAAATCGGGTTTTTTCGTCAAATTGGTTGGTGGGAAGACAATCGTGATCGGGTAAATAAGGCCTGGTCGACTTGGATACTTGGTTGACCTTGGGCTAAAACGCGCTTGATGTCTCGGCGGTTCGTGGCTGTGCTGATCTTGCCAGCGCTGGTTCTGTTGGCGGGGGTGTTCGTGGTGCCGCTGGGCTGGTTTCTCATCGGCGCATTTCGCGAACTCGGTGAGGATCTCTGGCCGCAGACATTGGCAATTTTGACATCACGCGCCATCCGCACCTCCGTGGTGTTAACGAACTGGATCGCGTTGACAACGACGGTTGCGGCGTTGGCGCTGGGTTACCCGATTGCTTACGCGCTGACGCGGTTGAAGGGCCTGGCATTCTCCTGTCTGATTGCCTGCGTGGTTTTACCGTATTTTACCAGCATCATCGTGCGCACCTATGCCTGGATGGTGCTGCTGGGCCGCACGGGGGTGATCAACCAAATTCTGTTGGATATTGGCCTGGTCTCGCAGCCCCTGGCGCTGATCTACAATCGGACCGGGGTTATTATTGGCATGACCTACGTGCTTCTGCCCTACATGGTGCTAACTCTCTATTCGGCGATGAAATCGGTTGATAAGCGGGTGTTGCAGGCGGCGTCGGGGATGGGCGCCGGGCGGCTGACAGTGTTTCTGCGGGTGTTCTTGCCGCAAACGCTGGGTGGGATCGCCGCCGGGGCGTTGTTGGTCTTCATTTTGTCCATCGGGTTCTTCATCACCCCGGCGCTGATGGGCGGACAAACAGACCTTATGGCGGGAATGTTGGTCGAACGAGAGGTCGAAATCTCTAATAACTTCCCGGTGGCGGGTATTATGTCGGTCTTGCTGCTGGCGGTGACGCTGATTTTGTATGCGGTGTATTTGCGCGTGGCTGATATGCGTCGTTTGCTGACGGCATGATCCGACGGGTCTTGTTGCGATCGTTGCTGGCACTGACCTGTGCGGGGCTGCTGGCACCCATCGTCATTGTGGTGGTGCTCTCGTTCAGCGGTGACGCTTATTTGGCGTTCCCTCCACGACATTTCACCTTGAATTGGTATGCGCGTTTCCTCGGCAATGACCGTTGGCGTGATGCCCTGCTCAACTCCGTTCTGATTGCCGTGGGCGCTTGCTTGCTTGCCACCTCCATTGGGTTTTTGGCAAGCTATGCGTTGGTGCGGGCGCGTATGCCGATGAAGGGGGCGGTCACCAGCCTTATCTTGATGCCGCTGATCGTGCCAAATGTGATTACCGCCGTTGCGATCTATTTCTTTTCCGCGCGGCTCGGGCTGGTTGGCAACCTCGGCTGGGTCGCCGTGGCCCATAGCGTGATCGCGCTGCCGGTCGTTCTGCTGATCTTACAGGCAGCATTGCAAGGCGTGGACATCAACCTTGAGCGCGCAGCGATGGTGCATGGCTGCACCCGTTGGGGCGTGTTTCGCCGTGTGGTGATCCCGCTGGCGCTTCCTGGCGTGATTTCGGCGATGCTGTTTGCGTTTCTAACATCGTTCGACGATTTGGTGATTTCGTTGTTTCTCGCAGGCGTCCGGGCGGAAACGCTGCCGGTGCATATTTGGAATAGCCTGACGTTGCAGGTCGAGCCAACCATCGCGGCTGTGAGCACTTTGCTGATCGCAGTCACCATCATCGCGTTGTTGATTGACCTTGTGGCGCGGCGATTTCGATAACGCCGAATGCAGCATCCTACGAAGCGCGGCGCGGTACTCCCATCCGTTCAAATTCTCGACCCGCGCCGATCTAATTGTGCCTCTAGGCGGCTGGCAGCGTAAGAAATGGGCCAACAGACGACGAAATAAAGTGCGGCGACCAGCGGGTAGACGAGCATCGGCTGGTATGTGACATTCACCATAAGCTGCCCAGCACGCGTCAGTTCCACAAATCCGACAATGGCGGCAACCGAGGTGTTTTTGATCAACTGCACAAGAAATCCCACAGTGGGCGGGATTGCGATGCGCGCTGCCTGCGGCAGAATGACGTGGCGCATAATGCGCCAGCGCGGCAAGGCCAGCGCCGCTGCCCCCTCCCATTGTGTGGCGGGGATGGCTTCAATGGTGCCGCGCCAGATGTCGCCCAAGAAGGCCGCAGCATACAGTGTGAATGCCATTGCCACTGCTGGCCAGGCGTCCAAGCGCAACCCGGTCAAGACAGCCAGGCCGTAAAACGCCAGAAACAATTGCATCAGCAGCGGTGTGCCCTGTAATAGGGTAATGTAAATGCCGGCCACGATGCGCACCGCGCGGCTGCGAGAGACCCGCATCATCGCCACAATGAAACCACCGACCCCGCCGCCGAGAAACGCCACCAGCGTCAAAGCCAAAGTCCAACGCAACGCCGCGACAATAAAAAATAATTCACCGAGGCCAAAAACGCGGCTCATGCCCGCCCCCGTCTGAAACCGAGCCAATAGACCGCGTCCAACAACAGGCGCGCGGCAACCGCCATAAATAAGTAAATCAGCGTGGCGGCGAAGTAAAACTCAAAACTTCGGAATGTGGTCGATTGGAGGGAGTTCACGATGGATGTCAGATCTTCCGCGGAAATCGCGGAAACGACCGATGAACCCAACAAAATCAGGATAAACTGCGCGGCAAGCCCCGGATAGCTGACCCGAATGGCCGGAAACAACACCACATGGCGAAAAATCCGGAGCTTGCTCAGTCCCAGCGCCGTCGCCGCTTCGATCTGTCCTGATGGCACAGCCTCAATGCCCGAGCGCAAAATCTCCGCCGCATAGCTGCCGAAATTAAGCGCAAGGCCCAATACTGCCGCCGTGTCTGCATCCATGCGTATGCCGAGTTGCGGCAGAGAGAAGTAAATGATGAACAACTGCACCAGCAGTGGCGTATTGCGGATGACTTCGATATATCCTCGCACAGCGACCCGCAGCAGACGAAACCGCGAGGCTCGCGCCAAGACGCAGCCAATCGCCACCCCCATCCCCAGCGCAAACGCCGCGGCCGACATCCACAATGTCGCCACGGCGCCGTCCACCAAGGTTGGCCAATTGTCCCAAACGACGCCGAACTGAAAGACGTAATGCACGTATAGTTAGATCGCCGGAAGTTCGGGTAGATCAACATTCGTATAACGCTTGTAAATCTGCTCCAGCACGCCATTGCGCGCGTTGAGAAAGACCCAAGTATTGATCCAGGCCCGCAGTTCAATGTCGCTATGACGCACAATGGGTGCGTAAAAGGCGCGGGTGACCGTGAGTTTTTTCTCAAGTCCGGCGCTGGGGTTGCGGGCGATGACGGCATTCATGGCGAATTCGGTCATAGCAATCGCGTCGACTTGACCGGATAGCACGGCTTGAATGGTCGCGCTGATGTCATCGAACCACACAATCTTGGTTCCGGCAGGGGCGACTTTGGGCACCGTCGCTTCTTCTAGCGTCGCCCGCGTGATGCCGATGCGCTTGCCGGCCATGTCGGGCGCTTGGGTGATGGCGGTGGCTTTCGGGCCGAACACGACAATCGCCAGCGCCCCGTTTGGATTACAAAACGCCACGGTTTTGGCACGATCAAACGTGATAGAGATCGACGATAAAGTGACGTCGCAGCGCCCTGCCAGCAATGAAGGGATACGCTGTGTGGCCACAACTTGCACGAGGTCGAGCGCCACACCCAAATCTTTTGCCAATTGTTGGCAGCATGCGACCTCGGCGCCATCTGGTTTGCCGTCCGCCCCGATGATGCCAAAGGGCGGGGAGCTTGTGTCGGTCGCGATATGGATGACCCGTTCCTTGAGGATCCGGTCAAGCGTGCTCACACCGGCGCTTTGCGCGGCAGCGGATTGGGTGAAGGCGGCAAGCGTCGCGCCAGCAAGGCCGCCGCCCGCGAGGAGGTTTCGACGATCCATTGGAGTTCCTCGGTATTTGTTCTTAGCCGCTAGGTTGCCGTGCGAACCCCGACCCTGGCAAGGGGGATCAATAACGGCCAAGGCTTGACGGGCAACCACGCTCGCTCGCAGTGTCCTGGTAACAAGGTGCCAGACACCGCCCTTCAATCACCGAGGAACTCGCCCCCATGCCTGTGCTCGCCACCAGCATTGACACGCGTGCGCCAGAATTTGCGGCCAATGCGGCGAATATGCAGGAATTGGTGGCCGATCTCGCGACCCAGGCGGCGCGAATGCGCCTCGGCGGGGGGGAGGGGGCACGGCAGCGCCATCTTGCGCGCGGGAAGTTGTTGCCGCGAGAGCGCGTGAACGCGCTGCTCGACACACTCAGCCCGCTCCTGGAGGTGGGGCAACTGGCGGCGTATGGGATGTATCAAAATGAGGTGCCTTCGGCCGGCATCATCACTGGAATCGGGCGGGTGAGCGGGCGAGAATGCATGATCGTCGCCAATGACGCGACGGTTAAAGGCGGCACCTATTTTCCGATGACCGTGAAAAAACATCTGCGTGCGCAGGAGATCGCATTACAGAATAATCTGCCGTGCATTTATTTGGTGGATTCTGGCGGTGCCAATTTACCCAACCAAGACGAAGTCTTCCCCGATCGGGATCATTTCGGCCGGATTTTCTATAATCAAGCGCAAATGTCCGCGGCTGGTATTGCGCAGATTGCCGTCGTTATGGGTTCTTGCACGGCCGGCGGTGCTTATGTGCCGGCCATGTCAGATGAGAGTATCATTGTTGGCAAACAAGGCACCATCTTCCTGGCAGGCCCGCCTTTGGTGCGTGCCGCCACGGGCGAGCTGGTGAGTGCGGAAGATCTCGGCGGCGCTGACGTGCATTGCCGCATTTCCGGCGTCACCGACCATTTCGCCGAAAACGACGCACACGCACTCGGCATCGCCCGCGACATTGTGGCCCGATTGAATACCACCAAGCCATCGCAAGTTGCGATGCAGAGGCCGGCCGACCCGGTGTATGACCCGCGCGATATTTACGGCATTGTCTCTGCTGACCGTAAGCACCCGTTCGAAGTGCGCGAAATCATTGCGCGCATAGTCGATGGCAGCGCGTTTGATGAGTTCAAGCAGCTTTACGGCCCAACGCTCGTCACCGGGTTCGCTCATATTTGGGGTTACCCCGTGGGTATCTTGGCCAATAACGGCATTCTGTTTGGCGAAAGTGCCAAGAAAGGCGCACATTTTATCGAATTATGCACCCAGCGCGGCATTCCGTTGGTGTTTTTGCAAAACATCACTGGCTTCATGGTCGGCCAGAAATATGAGGCGGGCGGCATCGCCAAGGATGGCGCCAAGCTGGTCACCGCAGTAGCGACCGCTTCCGTGCCGAAATTTACTGTGGTGATCGGCGGGAGTTTTGGCGCGGGCAATTATGGCATGTGTGGGCGGGCTTATTCGCCGCGTTTTCTTTGGATGTGGCCCAATGCGCGCATCAGCGTCATGGGCGGGGAACAAGCGGCCTCTGTGCTGGCGCAGGTGCGCCGCGGCGATCGGGTTTGGACGGCCGACGAAGAAGAGACGTTCAAAGCCCCCATACGCCAGCAATACGAGACGCAGGGGCACCCTTATTATGCCTCCGCCCGGCTTTGGGATGACGGCATTATTGACCCGCTGGATACGAGGCGGGTGCTGGGGTTGTCGATTTCCGCATCGCTGAATGCCCCAATATTGCCGACACGATTTGGCCTATTTCGGATGTAGTGGCAGAGCGATGTTTAGCAAAATTTTGATCGCCAATCGTGGCGAAATCGCCTGTCGCATCATCGCCACAGCGCAACGCATGGGCATTCAGACCGTGGCTGTGTATTCCGAAGCAGACGCCACCGCGCGGCACGTTGCCCTGGCCGATGAAGCCTATGGCATCGGCCCGGCGCCGGCGCGGCAGAGTTATCTGCGCGGGGATATCATTCTGGCCGTGGCACGACGGGCCGGCGCAGAAGCCATCCATCCGGGCTACGGCTTCCTGTCGGAAAACGCTGAGTTCGCCGAGGCATGTGAAGCTGCCGGCATCGTCTTTATCGGTCCGCCCGCCGCCGCTATACGCGCCATGGGCAGTAAATCGGCGGCCAAGCAATTGATGGAGCAATCCAATGTTCCCCTCGTGCCGGGCTATCATGGCGCTGAACAAACGCTTGATACGCTACAGGAAGCTGCCACCCGCATTGGCTACCCGGTGCTGCTCAAGGCTTCGGCCGGCGGTGGCGGGAAGGGGATGCGGGTGGTCGAGCAGGCGGCGGGATTTGCCGAAGCG